>ORJL011330424.1_pt1 | contig 226429 bp, 223 predicted proteins | sample 1779941 | NCBI WGS metagenome assembly ORJL01 (sample SAMEA104232317, study PRJEB22302) | groundwater metagenome | biome: forest; feature: aquifer; material: groundwater | place: USA | collected 2011-08-07 | depth 5.8 m | reverse complement strand
GGGAGGTGATAGAAGACTGGAGAAAAGATTATAATACCGTCAGGCCGCACAGCGCATTGGGTGGCCTAGCCCCCCAAGAATTCATGAAACTAGACGGAAACGCTAAGATGCAGGTGGCACTAAGAACGGGGTAAGGTCACATAAGCTCCAACTTTCAAGGGGGATACTTCTCTTACGAGTCACGATATATTAGGAAGCTGCCCATCCGCACCATCGACTTCTCCAACCAAGCCGAAAAGAAGCTCCATGATGACCTGGTGGCGCTGGTGGAAAGGATGCTGGAATTGAATAAAAAGCTGGCGCCAGTTCGGCACATATACTCTAATGAGCGGGATGAGCTAATCCATGAAATTGAGAAAACTGACCAGGAGATAGATAACCTGGTCTATGACCTTTATGGACTGACTGGGGAAGAGAGGAAAATAGTCGAGGGAGAAGTCACTGGTAAGAAGTAGGTGGATTTCTAAACAACCTCACCCGTGCTTTGACTGGCGGATGATTTTTAAGGCCGCTGATTGAGGATTGGTTTTGCGCTGCGCCAGGTCACCCACCAGCCGGTCAACGTAGTCTTTATCGGTTTCATCGATATACTTCCACAGCGAGCTTTCGATTGCCCAGATTAGCTCAAGACGTGCCCTTTCCTGACGGCGCTTCGCCAGCTCACCACTGCTATTGAGGAAAGCTTTGTGCCGGAGGATTTCCTCGGCCAACTGGTCGGTGCATTTACCGGAGATAGCCTCGGTCAAGATGATATGCGGCTGCCACCCGCCGGACGGTCGTGTCCTGGTTTCGAGCATCAGCTCCAGGCTCACCTTCAAATTCTCCGCACCTTCCCGGTCCGCCTTATTGATGACAAAGATATCAGCCGCTTCCAGGATACCGGCTTTCATTATCTGTACCTCATCCCCCATCCCCGGCACCAGCGCGACAACAGAGGTATCTGCCACTTTGGCAATATCAATTTCCCCCTGCCCGGAACCGACCGCCTCGACCAGGATAATGTCCTTCCCCATGGCATCCATGACGTGGACGGTATTGACCGTCGCCTTGGATAAGCCTCCCTTCCAGCCCCGGGTCGCCAGGCTACGGATAAAGACGTCCTTATCCACACCGAGACCCTGCATCCTTATCCGGTCGCCTAAAATTGCTCCGCCGGTAAAGGGGCTGGTCGGGTCGACGGCAACCACCCCGACCGTCATTTCTTTCTGCCGGAAGATAGCAATGAGGCAGCCAACCAGGGTGCTTTTACCGGCGCCGGGGGCACCGCTCACCCCCACGGTATGAGCACGCCCGGTATGAAGATAAACATGCTCTAATGCCTCAAGAGCATCGGGTAGCTCATCCTCGATGCCTCTCATCAACCTGGCAGCGGAGAGCATATCGCCGGTTAATACCTTATTTACCAGCTCCATCTTTACCTCTCGTTTTCCTTCTCAAAAGGCCATCCCATGAGGTCATTATCTAATTTTAATGCCGGCCACTATTTTTGGTCCCGGCATTTCTTTTCCAATTCGGCATCAGTCGGCTCTACCAGAATTGAGCCATCGGGAAATACGATGGTCGGGACACTCCGGTTCCCCCGATTGGTGCGCTCTACGAACGCACAGGCATCTTTATCCTTCTCAATATCGCGCCAAACAAAGGGAATACCCAGCCTTGTCAGGCATCGCTTAGACCGCGTCGTATCGGGGCACCAGTTAGTGCCATACACACAAATTTCCTCAGCCATTTTCCTGACCTCCTACCAGCAGTAGTAATAGCCATCCCGCCGCAATACCTCCAGTTTCACCCCGAAAAGTGCGGATAAAGAGCCGTCCGTCAGAATCCGGTCTTTCTCTCCGTCTTGCACTACCTTACCGTGACGGATGAGGACAACACGTTGAATCTCCGGGATAATATCGGACAGGTTATGGGTAATCATGACGATATTCTTACCCTTGCCGGCAATTTTACGCAACGTGCGACGCACTTTACGCGCCGCCTGCATATCCAGGTTAGCCGTCGGTTCGTCCACCAGCATCGCCAGCGGGTCTCTAACCAAAGCTCTACCCATCATCACCAGGCGTGATTCCCCGGTTGAGATTTCACCGATGCTGGTTTCCCCGAGCCGGGAGATTCCCATGAGCTTCATCACTTCTTTCGCCTTCTCTTTCATCGCAACCGTGACTTTATGATGGCCCCAGAGACCAGCACTACTGAAGAATCCGGACAGGACAATTTCCTGACAGGAAGAATCGCTAAAACTACTCTTGATTACATCCGAGCTAACGATGCCCATCTGGTTCCTCAGCTCGGTGACATCCCAGCGTTCTTTGCCAAGTATCCGCAGATATGAGCCAGGATTGTCCCAGACCGGGTAAAGCTCCCGGGTAATGGTCTTGATAAGCGAGGATTTGCCGGCGCCATTAGGGCCAATAATCGCCACGTGCTCGCCGACACCTATCGACAGGCTGATATCGTCAAGGACTTTACGGCGATTTCGCAAGACGGTCACATTTCGATACTCTATCAAAGGCGGGTATGTCCCGCTACTATCTGGGCTAGACATCTTAACAGCCGCACCTCATATTAACCTTACTTCTTAATCATAACCGATACTGTCCACGAAGAGGTAATGACACCGGGAAGATACTCCACCGGTTGAGAGAGACGAAAGGGAAGGATGAGTGGTAAAATGCCACTCATCCTTCCCCCGAATGCGAGTTCAATAATGATTTAAGGAGCTACGCTCCTTTCCATCACTCTAGTCGATAAGCTCTTCCCATAGCGATGGTTAGCTCACCGGTTTCTTACCATACTGCTCGCGCAGCACCCGCTTGAGAACCTTGCCCATGGGATTACGCGGCAGCTCATCAACGAAGACTACTGACCGCGGTCTCTTAAAACTGGCCAGCTCATTACGGCAAAACTCCATCAACTCCTCAGGGGTGGCAGTCGTCCCTTTCTTGAGAACGATGACACACATCGGAACTTCACCCCACTCCAGATCAGGGATACCAATTAAGGCTGCCTCTTCAACCTTGGGGTGGGAATGCATTACAATCTCCACTTCCTCGGGAGAAATGAACTCTCCACCTCTCTTAATCATATCGGTTGACCTGCCAGCCAGGAAGAAATAGCCCGCTTCATCTTTATAGCCCATATCACCGGTATGCACCCAGCCATCTTTATCAATGGTCTTGGCGGTCTTTTCCTTGTCCTTCCAGTACCCGGTCATGACTCTGGGACCCCGGGCCACAATCTCACCGGTCTCTCCGGTGGGAAGCTCTTCGCCGTTCTCACCGAGCACCTTCATCTCGACATCCGGCATTGGCTTGCCGATAGAGGACAGCCGCTTCAGTTTCTTTTCTTTTTCCTCGGGAGTTCCGGTAATAACATGGTCTTCAGGACCGAGCATGGTCACCGTTGAGGCGGTCTCGGTTTGCCCGAAGGCATTGATAAAGTTAACGTGAGGAAAACACTCCAGCGCCTTCCTGATCACCTCCAGGGGCATCGGAGCCGCACCATAGGTGATAACTTTCAAACTGCTCAGGTCGTATTTGCTGAAATCAGGATTATCCAGGAGCTGCTTCAGCATCGTGGGCACCATCATCGCCCGGGCTACCTTCTCATCCTGCACCAGCCCCATCCATTCCTTCGGCTCAAACTGCCGCTCCATGACCAGGGTACGACCGCCGTAGATAGCAGCCATCATTGCCTGAATTCCGGCGACATGGTAAAGAGGTACGGTGAGGATGTTCTTCTCTTCCGTCTCCGGGTCAGCCGGACTGACATTCTGCAATACGTAGATAGAAAAGCTATTGTGCGATAACATTACCCCTTTAGGGAAGCCGGTAGTACCGGCGGTATACATCAATATCGTGGTATCATTCTCATCAATATCCGTGTATATCTCATCCGGGCTTGATTTGGCAATGACATCCTCGTAATACAGCATACCCTCGTGAGGCTTATCCAGTGAGATGTAGTTCTTGACCGTATCCACCGTGGATTTTATGGAATCGACCAGGCTAAGGTAGCGGTCACCGACGAATATAGTAGTGGCTTCGGCGGTATTGAGCATATAGGTCAGCTCATTACCCCGGGCACGGAAGTTTAAGGGCACGTGGATAGCGCCGAGCTTGGCCACGGCAAAATAAATCTCGACACACTGGTTGGTGTTCACCTGAAACATGGCTACCCGGTCACCCTTTTTGACACCCAGCCTGGCCAGGGCATTACCGAGCCGGTTCGCCCTTTCATTAAGCTGTCCGAAGGTATACCTTTTACCCTCAAAGACGATGGCAGTTTTGTCCGGGCAGATTGATGCGGCAATAGTCAGAAAGTCCGTGGTATTCATCCTACCTCCTCATTATTTTAGTTCGCTAAAACCACTCATCGAGACGATAAACATGCTCCAAGTTGAGCCTCAAGCTCAAGCCCCTGTGCCAGGGTCAGGTCAAGCCCGCGTGTCACCGCTTGCTTGGCCAAGCTTAGCACCCCCGGATCATAAGCCTTGATGGTATCGGCCATTCTTTCGGCAGCCGGTAACAGGTCATGGCGAGGCACCACCCGGTTTACCAGCTTCAACCGGCGGGCTTCCTCAGCCTTGAGCCACCGGCCGGTAAGCAATAGCTCCAGGGCGTTGGCTCTACCGGTTACCCGCGGTAGCGTCTGGCTGCCACCGGCGGCCGGAATTATGCCCAAACCCGCCTCAGGCACACCAAACCGGGCATCCTCCGCCGCTATCCTGATATCACAGCACAAGGCTATCTCTATCCCTGAGCCAAGAACATAGCCATGCAGAGCAGCAATCAGCGGCTTGCTGATGTTGAGGAATCGTCCCCAGACATCCCGCTCCCAGCGTACCTGCCGGGCAATGATGGGAGAAGGTGCAGTGAGAAACTCGGTCAGGTCAGCCCCGGCACAGAAAGCTCTATCCCCGGCTCCCTTAAAGATGGCTACCTTGACATCAGGGTCATCCTGAATCACTCCCAGCACCTGGTAAAGTTCATCTCTCATCTGTATATTGTAAGTATTCAGAGCATGAGGCCGGTTCAAAGTAACATAGGCGATATCATCACGTTTTTCGTAGATTACTACACCTGAATCAGCCATCACTGCTTACCGCAATTACACTAAATTCTCTGTTATCTTAAACCCGGTCCCTTTACCTTTCCCTCTTTAAAGGGAAGAGTAAAGGCCGAGAAATAATCAACTATTGTCCTTTAAATTGTGCCGGCCTTTTCTCCAGGAAGGCTTTAATCCCTTCCGTCCTATCTACCGTTGTGTGCAACAGAAAATAGAGGTCAGCCTCAAGATGCAGGCCTTGCTCCAAGGTTAAATCCATTCCCTTATCGACGGCTTCTTTGCTATATCTCAGGGCAATAGGTGCTTTGCTGGCAATCATTCCGGCCAGAGCCTCGGCTTCAGCCGCCAGGTTTTGCCGGGGCACCACTTTGCTGACCAGCCCTATTTCCCGTGCTTCCCCGGCATTAATGATTTGTGCCGTCAGAATCATCTCCAGGGCTTTCGCTTTTCCTACAATACGGGGCAGCCGTTGTGTGCCGCCATCCCCCGGGATAATCCCAGAAGCCACCTGGGGCAAGCCAAACCGTGCCGTCTCGGCGGTAAGTCTGATATCACAGCTTAAAGCCAATTCCAATCCTTGCCCCAGGGCATCACCATTGATAGCAGCGATGACCGGACGGTCGATACCGGCAACCATAGTGGCCACAGTATACGGCGTGTTCGTCATTTCACTACCGGCACAGAATGCCTTTTCCCCGGCTCCGGTGATGACGACCACATAAATATTACCATCCTGGTTGATGCTCTGGCAAACTTCCGCCAGCTCACGTGCTAGCTCTTCATTGATGACATTATCTACCCCAGGTCGGTTGAGGGTGATATTGGCGATGTGTTCCTGGTGACTGTAGATGATAGTCGAATAGCCCATAACTCAGGTCTTTCCCTGTCACCACCCCTGGCATATTTTGCAGTAAACCCGGACTCGCTTTCTGGCGTCCCTCTCAGGCGAGCTGGATAATACACGCCTCCGCCTTGCCCGAGTTAATTGTCAGCAAAGCGACACTACCCGGTCTCGGTTCATAATTTGGGAAAGTGGCACTACCCGGGTTGACGAAAAGAATATCGTGATAGCACTCCATATTAGATTTATGAGTGTGACCATAGACGACAACATTCGGCAGTTCTTTAGGGCCATCAGAATCAAGCTTCACCGCTGAGGCCGTTTCCTTCGGCGTCAGCATGGAGTAAGGTGGCCTCACGTGGGTAAGCCAGAGGGTAACGCCATCGAGATGCAGAGTGCGTTCCTTCACCATCCGGGGGTCAGCCCCCAAGTCTGACATCAGGTCGTCATCACCCCACGCCGCCTTTACCGGGGCAATGGCTTCCAGGTCATCAAGAACCCTGGGAATATAGATATCCCCGGCATGTAATATCAAGTCAACACCCTGGAATACCTCTCTCAGCCGGGCCGGTAGCCCCTTGGCGTGGTCAGGCACATGAGTATCGGAAAGCAATCCAATCCGCATTGGTATTACTATAGACAATACGAGTCATTCTGTCAACCATACAGAGTGGGCGCTTGTCTGAGTAATCGTTTTCGAGAATATAGTTTCCCACTTGGAAGTTGTCGGCATAGGATACCTAACCAAGTCTGCACTTTAAGGCTAGTTTATCCAATATTTCGGGATTACGCATTTGAAGCAAATCGTGATAAAATAGTAGTCGATGAACTGGCTCAACAATTTTGTGAAAACACTTATCGATTACTTCACAACACCAGAAGGATTGAGAGTACTTGTTGTAATAATACTTACCGTCATATTAGGCAGTTTCATTCCTGCGTTTGGTCGTTTCTTAAAAAGGCTTCCAAGATATATCTGGATGTTTTTTAAGATGTGTACGCAGCGTATTAAGGAATGGAACTATTGGAGAAAAACTGGTCCAAAGTGGGAGGTTCTATTTGGAAGTTTACGAATAGAAAAAGCACCACAAAATTACGGCTATAATCTCGTGTTAGAATTAAAGCTGAAGTTTACAAACAGAGATAATTTTGCGAAGCTTCTGGTTGAACTTAAAGAGATGATATATAATATCATCTCTTAATGTGTAGGTGGTCAAATAACGCGTTACCCCCTCACGTTAGTATCAGAAAACAGAAGTATAACTTGGGTAGAACCCGGAAAATCAGAAACAGTGTCTTGCACTATACGTGGATGGACAGAATATAGGCCTCCTTTGGGGACTATTGCTCGTTGCCATATTGTAACACTCGGCAGCCTTAACATCAATTCCATAAGCAAAATTATGAAGCAGAAACCACCCTATCTTAGGGTGGATTGGTCTAATATTGAGCCACCAGCTTCTCATAAGGGAGGTTCTCAGACTTGATTAGCTTGAGTAAGGTATCCCTGAAAAGATACGGGTTCTCACGGTTGTTAAACCGCCATTCTAGTTCATCTAGCTAGGAATCGAGATACTAAACAAACTCTGAGTCCAAGAGGGGCTTCGCCCCTCTTTTTTATCTTCCCCTTCTCCTTCTTAGGAGAAGGGGATAAAGGGGATGAGGTCATTAAACAACCCCTCTCGCAAACCGGCAAAGCCCGGAGAGACAACATTGCCGGCAAAGAGGCTGTTTACGGCAAACGTACTTGCCAAGACGGACAAACAGGGCATGGTATTCATTAAATAGCCCGGCATCAGCCGGCAGATTATTCATAAAAAGAAGCTGATAATCAGTGTAGCTACCATTCTCCGGCGCCAGGCCGATACGCCCGATGATACGCCGCGTATACGCATCAATGACGAAACTGGGTTTGTTAGCCGCATAGAGCAGTATCGAATCGGCAGTCTCCTCCCCGATACCGTAGACGGCAAGAAGCTCCCGGCGAAGCTGGCCCGTATCCCGGGCAAAAAGCCGGGCGAGGTCGTCGCCGCAGCTTTGTTCCAGCCAGTCAACCAGTGACTTAAGCTTGCGTGCCTTGGCATTATAATAACCACAGGGGTGGATAAGCTCCGCCAGTTCCGGCAGGATTAACCGGCGTAACGCTTCCGGTGACAGCGCCGCAGCGGCTTTGAGATTTTCAATCGCCTTCTCCACATTCCGCCAGGCAGCGGACTGGGTGAGTATGGCGCCAACCATCACCTCGAAGGGAGATTCCGCCGGCCACCACTGCTGATGGCCATAGTAGTCTATCAGCCGGTGGTAGATACCTTGCAGCCTTTGCCCTATTGATGTGTTATCCACGGTGGTACTCTGGCCTCAGCCACGCTGTCATATCCCGGGATATACGGCTTGATATCTATCACCGGGGTGCCATCGATGGCATCGAGACCCTGAACTTTCAAGATATTATCTCGCCGCGCGAGTAACCTAACCGTCGCTTTGGCCAATCGATTCGGGCGATTCGGTGACCGGCTGGCGAAAAGTCCCACCAGAGGAGCTTCCGGCCGCCGCCCGGGGTGAACTTTGAGCGGTATTTCAGCATCAGTGACGCGGTGCATCCAGCACAGAACAATAAGGTGAGAGAATCCCTCCAGCCCATCGAGCGCCTCGATAAGACGGCAATCAATCGCTATCTCGGAAATGATTTCCGCCCACTCGCGTCTACCCGGTTCTTTGACTTCATTACGGACAAAACCGATTGGTCTTAAGACGATTGCGGGCAATTCCCCGGCCATTCTCACACCTGCAGGCTGACGTATTAATACCATTTTCGGAGAAGAACTTCATGCCCCGTAACCTATCTCCGTTAAGGAAAAGGGGTAAAAAATTAGAGAGGGGGCAAGTCCCCCTCTCTAAAATCTATTCCACTAAATTGAGATGCATCAAGATGGTAAGATTTAGCAATGAGCCAAAGCTTACCGCTTTGGTGATTGCGCCGCCTTACGGGCACGCTTCAGGCCAACCTTCTTTCGCTCTTTAGCCCGCGAGTCCCGGGTGAGCAAGCCGTTCTGACGCAGAGCCGGTTTAAGGCTTTCCTCGGTCTCGACCAATGCCCGGGATAGGCCATGAGAGATAGCCGTGGCCTGCCCGGAGATACCGCCACCATTGACCTTGACCGTCACACTATACTTGCCCATAGTTTCAGTGATGACAAATGGCTTCAATATTGCTTCACGGTGCACCAGGCGTGGGAACACCTGCTCATAAGGAGCACCATTGACGATGATAGCACCATCGCCGGGAAACAACCTCACCTGAGCTACGGCTGTCTTGCGTCTGCCTGTCCGCTGTACGTAATCTTGCTTTTCCAAGGAACCCCCTTTATGACCTAAGGTTATGCTGAAATCTCTTTCTCTTCCGGTTTGAGTAAACTGGCCTTTACCTGGGACTGATGAGGCTGAGCCTCACCGGCATAGAGCTTCAATCTTGACATCATGCGCGCTCTCAGCCGGTTTTGTGGCAACATACCTTTGACGGCATGCTCGATGACACCGGTAGGATGGGTTTCAAGCATCTTTTCCAGACTGATACTCTTCAGCCCTCCCGGATAGCCGGAGTGCCGGTAATAGAGTTTCTGTTTCGCCTTGTCTCCGGTAACAACGACCTTCTCCGCATTGATAACCACCACAAAGTCACCGGTATCCATATTGCGGGCAAAGATAGGTTTTTGCTTACCCATCAGCAAGGTCGCTATCTGAGTGGCTAATCTACCTAAAACTTTATCCGAAGCATCAATCAGATGCCACTCCCGCTTGATATCAGAGGCTTTCGTGCTATAGGTTTTAATCATTCTTCTTCCTCAAAAGGACGGGGGTAATTTACCTGCATGAGACACAGCCCGCAGGCCGGAACCGTCGGGCCAGCCATACCAGGCTTCCTAGCCTTAATTATACTAGAAAGCTCGGCAATAGTCATCTTGCCCTGTCCAATTCTAATCAGTACTCCTACCGTATTGCGCACCTGGTGGGTCAGGAAAGAGCTGGCAACGATATTGAAAACAACCAGATTTCCGTCCCGGCGCACTTCCGCCCGGGAAATCCGCCGCACTGTTTTCTCAATGTCAGCACCGATGCCACTGGTAAAAGAGGCAAAGTCATGCTCACCCAGAAGCTCCAGGCATGCCTGGTTCATCGCATCAATATCCAGATTCCCGCCCACAAGATAGGTAAAACCGGCCTGCAATGGAGACCTTACCGGGCTATTCCAGATATAGTAGTTATACTCACGACTAACCGCATCACTCCGGACACTGAAGGAATCTCTCACCCGGTGGGCGACTTTCACGGCAATATCATCAGGTAGATAGTAGTTCAACCCGCTGATAAAGGTTGCCAGGGAGTGACCGGACTCCGTTCGAAAGCTGATGACCTGTTCCCGGGCATGAACCCCGGCATCAGTCCGGCTGGCCCCCATCAGCCGCAGCCTTTCTCCGGTAAGCTTCTCCAGTGCTTTTTCCACCTCTTCTTGAATCGTAGGTGGACCAGCTTGCCATTGAAAGCCATGATAGCGCGTGCCATCATATTCCAGGGTCAGCACAATCTTGGTTGTCGTGGCCAAACCTGAAATTGGTTTTATCTCCCGGCTTGTTTCGGTAAGTACCAACCTTCCTCCAGCATCATCAAAAAGAGAGCCTTTTTCTAGCTCTCCTGCTTCACCAGCTCAACCTGAACCGTGGGTGCCCCATCCCCACGCCGGCGTCCCAGCTTCGTGATGCGGGTATAACCGCCATTGGTCTGAGCATAACGCTGGGCTAACTCATTAAATACCTTATCGGCAATCGTTTTATCAAAAAGATAGGATAGCGCCTGGCGACGGGCATGGAGATCACCATCCTTCCCCAGTGTGATCATTTTTTCCGCCAGGCCACTTATTTCCTTGGCTTTTGCCTCGGTGGTGACAATCTTTTCATAACCCAGAAGGTCAGTTACCAGGTTACGATACATCGCCCGTTTAAAACTGAAACCCTTACCTTTTGTTCTAAGTGCAATTCGACGTGTCATCTCGCTCTCCCTCAGTAAGTAACCGGTTATGGCGTATCGCCATTTTCCTCTGCTTCTGCTTGTCCGACAGGCACATCTTCCGCTGCGGTGGCTTTCTCCGCCTCACCTTCTTTACCGTCAGTGTAGAGAGAAAGTCCCAGTCCATTAAGGCGCTCCTCAAGCTCCTCCAGGGACCTCTGTCCAAAATTACGTAGGTTAAGCAGCTCTTTCTCTCCCTTGGTAATGACCTCACCCACGGTGGCAATACCGCCACGCCGCAAACAGTTCAGCGTGCGGGCAGACAGGTTCAGCTCTTCCATCGGCATATTGAATTTTTCTTCCGGAATAGGCAGGCGGGTAGTCACCTTTTCTTCCACAGGAGAGCCGCTGCTAAACAGGACAAATGGCGCCAGCTGCTCCGCCAGGATTTCAGCACTACGGCTGACAGCGTCTGCCGGCGATAGGGTACTGTCTGTCCATATCTCCAGGTTAAGCCGCTCACGGCTGGTCTCCTGGCCAACATGAATTGGCTCAACGGTATAATTAACCTGGCGCGCCGGCGTGAAGATAGCATCCACCGGGATAACGCCTATCGGCAGGTTAGTGCTCGATTCGGCCTCTCTGTAGCCGGTCGCCAGCTCGACATCAAGCTCGGCATAGAGTTTAGCATCCGGCGAATCCAACGTCGCCAGATAAAGCTCGGGGTTGGCGATTTCAAAATCAACCGAGGGCTTAATATCCGCCGCCGTGATTGGCCGTTCACCGGTTACGTCTAAAATCAGTTTCCCCGCCCTTCCGGCAACAGGTTTTATTCTTAAGGCCTTAATATTGAGCAGCAATTCGATAACATCTTCCTTAACATGCGGAATAGTCGAGAACTCATGTTGCGTGCCCTCAATTTTAATCCGGGTTACGGCCGCTCCTTGCAGATGAGCCAGCAACACCCGGCGCAGAGCATTCCCGAGAGTCACACCAAACCCTTTTTCCAGCGGTTCGATGACAAAACGGCCGAAGTTCTCTCTATTTTCGATACATTGAATCTTGGGTACCACCAGATGAGACAAAACGTTACCTCCTTACCGGGAGTAGTACTCAACAATAGTCTTTGAGTTAAACTTGGCACCAATCTCATCAGGCGTGGGCAGATACAGAACTTTCCCAATAATCTTTTCCCTATCCAGGTTTAACCAACCCGCCACCGATTTCCCTTTGATGCTCTCCACCAGTTGTTTATAGTACTCGGTCTTGATAGTGCTCTCTCTCCAACTGATGGTGTCACCTTCCTTAACCAGGCAGGAGGGAATGTTGGTCTTCTGCCCGTTGAGTACGATATGCCCGTGTTGAACTAGCTGACGAGCTTGAGAACGGGAGTCAGCCAACCCCAGACGATAGACAATACTGTCTAACCGCCTCTCCAGCAGCACTTCCAGGTTCTCTCCGGTAATACCGGGCTGCCTTTCCGCCCGCTCAAAAAACCTATGGAACTGTTTTTCCATCATACCATAGGTAAAGCGGGCTTTCTGCTTTTCAATCAATTGCAGGCCGCGGTCAGAGATACGGCGGCGCCGGCCGGTATTTTTTCTCCTTCTTTCTATGGCACACTTTGGCGAGAGGCAACGGCTGCCTTTCAGCATCAACTTATCACTGCAACGGAAACACCGTTTACAAACTGATTCGAGATATCTTGCCACTTCTCTACCTCACACTCTTCTTCTTTTGGGAGGACGACAGCCGTTATGGGGAACGGGAGTAACATCAACAATGCTGGTGATGTAAAGGCCGGAGCTTTGCAAGGAACGAATCGCTGCCTCGCGTCCGCTACCCGGACCTTTCACAAAAACCTCTACCTGGCGCAGGCCTTGCTCCATCGCTTTCTTAGCGGCATCACGCGCCGCCAGCTGTGCCGCATAAGGAGTACCTTTACGTGAGCCGGTAAACCCGGCGGTGCCGGAACTCCCCCAGGAGATAACATTCCCTTGCGGGTCAGTAAGAGTAACTACGGTATTATTGAAGGTAGACTGTACGTAGGCTTTCCCTGCGGGAATTACTTTACGTTCTCGCTTTCTGGCCCTGGGCCGCTTCTTTTCTTTTTCTTTTTCTTTCTCTGGCATGCTATCCTCACCTCCTTTATTCCCCTCTCTTTTCTCAAGAGAAGGGAAGATTGATTTGGAAGAGGAATCCTCTTCCAAATATATTCTTCAGATTACTGCTACTTCTTGGTGGAGCCGCGCTTCTTACCCCGACCGGCCACCGTCCGGCGCGGGCCACGCTGGGTACGGGCATTAGTGCGTGTCCGCTGCCCCCTGACCGGCAGATTACGGCTGTGCCGGTTACCCCGGTAGCTGCCTATTTCAATGAGACGCTTGATATTAAGGGTAATTTCTTTTCTCAGGTCACCTTCAACCCGGTGCTCCCGGTCGATAATTTCCCGGATACGGTTAACCTCTTCTTCACTGAGATTATCGGTCTTAACCTCGGTATCAACTTTAGCCTGTTCCAGAATCTGCCGGCTCGTCACCGGACCAATACCATAGATATACTGTAACGCAATCACAACATGCTTGTTACGGGGTATATCGACACCAGCTATCCGTGCCATCTCTATCCTCCTTGCCCGGTTGAACACCACATGTACCAGGCAATATTAACCTTTAGCCCTGCCTCTGTTTATGCTTGGCGTTAGAGCAAATGACCCTGACCACGCCATGCCGTTTTATCACCTTGCATTTTTCGCACCTGGCTTTAACTGAAGCTCTGACTTTCATAACTACCTGTAACCGCCTCTCATAATGCTACCGTTTACCTGAACCGGTAAGTAATCCGGCCCCGGGTCAGGTCATAGGGAGAAAGCTCCACCAGTACCCTGTCACCGGGCAAGATTCGGATATAATGCAATCTTATCTTCCCCGAGATATGAGCCAGTACTTTATGCCCGTTCGCCAGCTCGACACGAAACATCGCATTAGGTAATGGCTCAACAACTACTCCCTCAACCTCAATAGTCTCTTTTTTCGGCATTAATCCCTGTCTATAAAGCAGTCAGCACTGCCGCTTCGCCATCAGTGATAGCGATAGTGTGTTCGAAATGGGCGGAAAGGCTACCATCACTGGTCGATACCGTCCAGTGGTTATCGCCAACCTGGGTACGCCAATCACCGATGTTTACCATCGGCTCAAGCGCCAGGGCCATTCCTTTCTTCAACACCGGCCCCTGACCAGCGGTACCAAAGTTCGGTACCTGAGGGTCTTCATGCATTTGACGGCCGATGCCGTGCCCGGTATACTCACGCACCACGGAGTATCCTCTCGATTCTGCATACTGCTGAATGACCGCCGAAATATCACCCAGCCTGGCCCCCGGGAGCGCTGCGGTGATACCGGCCTTCAAGGCGCCAACCGTGGTTTCGATAAGCTGCCGGGCCGGAGGCTTTACCTTACCCACCCCTACCGTTAACGCCGCATCCCCGTGAAAACCCTTAAATATTGCTCCAAAATCAAGCGAGACAATATCTCCTTCCTGTAATACCCTCTTTCCGGGGATACCATGCACAATCTCATCATTGATCGAGACACAGAGAGTCGCCGGGTAGCCTCGATACCCCTTAAAAGAGGATTTAGCTCCCAGTTTTTCCAACCCCCGGGTAGCAATAGCATCCAATTCCTCTGTCCTCATTCCCACTCTAACCTGTGCTTTTAGCTCCTCCAGTATGGTGGCAACAATCCGTCCAGCTTGCCGCATTAAGGCAATTTCTTGTTCGGACTTAACGATTATACTCATCTACCCCTCGGGGAGGCAAGCTTCCGGCGCACCGCTTTGAGAATCCGGCCCTCGATTTCAGTAACACTCCCTTCGCCATCTACCTCGACCAGTTTACCCGCTTTGGTGTAGTAGTCAATAAGAGGTGCGGTCTCCGCAAAATAGACTACGAGCCGCTGTTTGACGGTCTCGGCGGTATCGTCAGAGCGCTGATAAAGCTCCCCACCACACCGGTCACATTTGCCCTGGACCCGCGGTGGTGAATTCTTGACATGATAAGGAGTCTGGCACTGGCGGCAAATCCAGCGTCCGCCCAGCCGTTCCAACAACTCTTTTTCCGCCACTTTAATATAGACTACTTTATCGATGACTTTACCTTGCTCAAGCAGGGCCTTATCCAGCGCCTCAGCCTGTTTTAAATTACGGGGAAAGCCATCAAAAATCACTCCCGCGGCACAATCCGGAGCAGCGATACGCTCCAAAACCATACTTATCGTTATCTCGTCAGGAACGAGCTTTCCTTTCTCCATATAAGACTTGGCCTTTAACGCCAAATCCGTCCCCTGCGCCAGCACCTGGCGAAACAGGTCACCGGTAGCAACATGAGCCAGTTTCAACTCCCTGGCCACTTGCGCCGCCTGTGTTCCTTTACCGGCACCCGGGGCACCCAGAAAAACAATATACACGCCAATCCCTCGTTTAGATTTTTGCCTTTTAGCGAAAGAGCTTCTGCGGAGCTTTACTTAATGAAGCCTTCGTAGCGCCGCATTACCAATTGCGCCTCCATCTGCTTCATCGTGTCCAGAACCACACCAACCACAATTAACAAACCCATCGTGGATAGCTGTATCACCTGGACATTAGTAATCTCCCTGGCCAGGAAGGGAAGTATGGCCACTATCGCCAGGAAAAGGGCACCGGCCCAGGTAATGCGGTTAACTACTCCATTCAGGTAGGTAGCCGTATTTTTTCCCGGCCGAATCCCCGGGATAAACCCTCCCTGCTTCTGCAAGTTGCCTGCCAAATCTTGTTGCTGGAAGATGACCACGGTGTAAAAGAAAGCAAAGGCAATCACCAGGAAGAAGTAGATACCCCAGTATAAAAGCCCCGTAGGCAGTGGGGCATTGGGATTAAACAGCTCGAGAATGCGGTTAGCCAGGTTAGGATCAGCGTTACTGGCATTAGCGAAGTAGCTGGCAACCGTCGCCGGGAAAATAACTACTGACACCGCAAAGATAAGTGGTATCATCCCGGCGGTATTTACCCGTATCGGGATATGGGTAGCTCCTGATTGCCGGTAGCTACGGCCACCGCGAATGACCATCCGGGCATACTGCACCGGGATACGGCGATGTGCCTCGGTAAAAATAACGATGGCCGCAATCGTGGCCACACCAATGAGGAGGTAAACAATCAAGCCAGTCCATTGTCCCTGCTGTCCGGCCAGGCCCACTCCAGGGAACAGGTCAACATAGCCAGCGACAATACCGGCAAAGATTATTATCGATATGCCATTACCAATACCATATTCCGTAATCAATTCGCCCAACCATACCAGGAACATGCTGGCGGCAACCATGGCCAGTACCATGGTGACAATTTGTAGCTCCTCGGAAACGCCAGTACGGAAGACACCTTCCCGCTGTAGTAACATCAACTGCCCGTAGCCGGCAACCCCTGCCATGGGCACGGTCAACCAGTGGGTAATACGGTCAACTTTGTGGCGTCCGGCTTCTCCTTCCTGTGCCAGAGCTTGCAGCCGTGGGATAACCGGTACCATCAACTGCATAATAATAGAAGCGGTGATATAAGGGTAAACGCCGAGGGCGGCGACGCTGAAATACCTCATCGCCCCACCGCTAAACATGTCCAGCATACGCAGCAAACCGCTCACGCCCCCTTCCGTCTGAGGGTCAAATAAATTTTTGAGCACCTCAGGATTAACCCCGGGTAAACTCACGTGAGCGATAAAACGAAAGACCACCAGGATAGCCAGGGTCATCAGGATACGGCGCCTTAAGTCAGGCAGATGGAAGGCATCAATCATCGCCTGAATCAGCCGCGGTCTAGTTGGTCTGGGGCGCATATCCGATCTCCTCCACGCTACCCCCGGCCGCCTCTATTTTGGTTTTAGCCGCCGCCGAGAATTTATGAGCTTTCACCGTAAGGGGATGTTGAATCTCACCCTCAGCCAGAATCTTGACTGGTTTCCGCGGTGATTTCATCAGACCGGCAGCGACCAGTTTCTGCGGAGTAACTTCACTGCCCGGCTCGAAAAGACTCAGTTCCGCAATATTAACCAAGTCGTACTCTACCCGGAAGATATTGGTAAAACCCCGCATCTTGGGCAAACGCTTGATTAAAGGTAACTGCCCGCCCTCAAAACCCGGACGCACAATATTACCGGCACGTGCCTTCTGCCCTTTACAGCCCCGCCCCGAGTAGGTACCATGCCCGCTACCATCCCCACGCCCTACCCGTTTTTTCCCTTTCTTCGCACCGAGCGCCGGGGACAGTTCATTCTGCCTCACTTTTTGCCTCCACCTTGACCAGATGCCTGACTTTATTAATCATACCGCGTATTGCCCCCGAATCATCATGGGTAACCACCTGATTCAGCCGGCGAAAACCGAGAGCCTTCAGTGTTCTTTTCTGGTCTTCGCTATAACCGATACCACTTTTGACCCAGGTGACACAAAGCTTGGCCACTTATACCGCCTCCTCAACCTTGGCCACTCCCTTGCGCCGGGCCAGCTCTTCCTTAGGGTCTCTAAGCTGACCCAGAGCCAGCATCGTTGCTTTGGCCACGTTGATACGGTTAGAGCTACCCAGGGACTTACTCAGGATATCCCTGATTCCAGCAGCTTCAACCACCGCTCGAATACTACCACCGGCAATCACGCCGGCTCCGGGAGCAGCCGGTTTGAGCAAAACCTCAGCGGCACCCAGCTTACCCGTTACTGTAAAAGGAATGGAAGACCCCGCTAACGTTACTTTAATCAGGCTTTTTCTGGCAGCGGCGGTCGCTTTGTTAATCGCTATCGGCACCTCATTCGCCTTACCCAGGCCAATGCCCACGTGGCCATTACCATCGCCGCTGACCACCAAGGCGCTGAAACGGAGGCGCTTCCCACCCTTCATCACCTTGGCCACCCGGTTAATATTCATCAGCTTTTCATTAAGCCGCAACTCGGTAGGGTCTATCTTTACTACTGGTGCCTTCACTTTCTGACCGTCCCCTCTAGAATTTCAATCCTTCTTTACGGGCAGCTTCCGCCAGCGCCTTGACTCGACCAAAGTACTTATAGCCGCCCCGGTCGAAAACAACCTCGTTGATACCCTGACTCAGTGCCCGCCGGGCAACCAGGGAACCAACCAGCTCTGAACACGCTGCCTTAGCCTTACCGTCAGCCGCACCCTGCAGCTCCGGGTCCAAGGTCGAAGCGGAGACGAGAGTATGTCCCTGCACATCATCAATAACCTGGGCATAAATATGATTCAGGCTACGGAAAACACACAACCGAGGCCGAGAGCCGGTGCCATTCACCTTGGCTCTGACCCGCCGGTGTCTTCTAATGCGGGCCAGCCTTGTATCCTTTACCATTTACTGCTTACTCCCTATCGCTTTACCGGCTTTACCGGGTTTGAGGCGGGTTACCTCGCCAGAATACTTAATACCCTTATTCTTATAAGTATCCGGGGGCCGAATTCCCCGGATAGTGGCAGCCATCTGCCCAACCAGTTCCTTGTCAATACCACTAACTTTAATACGGTTATTTGCTTCTACTGCCAAGGACACACCGGCCAGAGGAGCCACTTCAACGGGATGGGAGAACCCAAGGCGAAGTACCAGTTTATCTCCGGATTTTTCTGCCCGGTAGCCGACCCCGGTTATCTCCAGGTATTTATCAAAACCTTTCGTTACCCCTTCTACCATATTGGCCAAAAGGGTCCTTGTCAGCCCGTGTAATGACCTTTCTAGCCTGGCATCGCCTGGCCGCGTCACTACCAGGTTACTACCGTCCTGCTTAACCGATATCTCTGAACGCAAACTGCGGTGAAGCTCCCCTTTGGGGCCACGGATAGATACCTCATGGTCTTTAATATTCACCGCCACCCCCGGTGGCAGCGTAATTGGCATTCGCCCGATTCTAGACATAGCTTACTCCCGGATTACCTACCACACGTAACATAATAGCTCGCCGCCAATACCCTGGCGCCAAGCATGCTGCCCAGTCATCACGCCCTTCGATGTTGAAACAATCGCAACACCCAGACCACCCCTGACACGGGGCACCTCTTCACGGGCAACATAAACTCTTAGTCCAGGTTTACTGGCACGCTCCAGTCCGGAAAGAGCCGGCTGGTTCCGCTCACCATATTTGAGATGAATACTGATTTGCCGGTGCGGTTTACCACGCAGCACCTCATAGTCACTTATAAAACCCTCCTCCTTAAGGATTCGGGCGATAGATAGCTTCACCTTTGAATTAGGTACCAGCACCACATCATGGCGCACCATCATCGCATTACGTATTCGAGTTAACATATCAGCAATCGGGTCCGAAACAGTCACAACTCCTCCCTCAAGCTACAACTAATTTACCAGCTTGATTTTCGCACCCCGGGAATTTGCCCGAGCAGAGCGAACTGACGAAAACAGATACGGCACAAGCCGAACTTACGGATGTATCCTCGCGGCCGGCCGCACAGGTGACAGCGGTTATGCTGCTGTACTTTATACTTGGCCGGACGCAACCATTTAGCAATCTCAGATTTCTTAGCCATTTATGCTTCACTCAATCCTTTGCGAAGGGCATACCTAACTGCTGTAAAAGCTCTCTGGCTTCATCTGCCGTCTTCGCGGTGGTGACTATCGTCACCTCCATTCCCCGAACCTTATCTATCTTATCATATTCAATTTCCGGGAAAGCGGTCTGCTCTTTAAAGCCGAGAGTATAGCTACCGCGACCATCAAACGAGTTGCGCGGTACTCCTTGAAACTCACGGAGACGGGTTAAGACGGCATTCATCAGCTTATCCATAAAATCATACATCCGTTTGCCGCGCAGCGTTACCTTTAACCCGATAGGCATTCCCGCTCTCAACTTGAAAGCGGCAATCGACTTTCGGGAACGGGTCGTCACCGGGTGCTGACCGGAAATAGCTGCCAGGTCTTTCTCCGCTGCTTCCAGTGCCTTAACGTTGGAGATAGCTTCTCCCAGCCCAATATTAAGGGACACTTTCTCCAGGCGCGGAACCTGCATGACGTTCTTATAGCCGTAACGCTCCATCAGCGCCGGGATAACCTCTTTCTGATACTTTTCTTTTAACTCTGGCATTAATCAATCACCTCGTGGCAAACACGACACACCCTGACTTTTTTCGCCTCCTCGAGAGAACGGAAGCCAACACGAGTGGGATGATTACATTTGTTACAAACCAGCATCACATCGGACACGCTAATCGGTGCCTCTCGCTCGATGATGCCTGCCTGCCTGGCCTGGTGTACCGCCCGGGTATGCCGCTTAATAAAGTTTATGCCCTCTACCAGTATCCGCTGCTTTTTAGGGTGGGCGAAGCGCACCTTGCCTTTCTTCCCGCGGTCCTTGCCGGCGATAACCAGCACCGTATCATCCTTTCTTATCTTCATCGTACTTCCTTCACAGGACTTCCGGGGCCAGGGAAATAATCTTGCCGAAGTCTTTTTCCCTTAGCTCCCTGGCTACCGGCCCAAAAATGCGCGTTCCCTTGGGGTTATTCCGGTCGGTAAGAATTACCGCCGCATTCTCATCAAACCTGATATAGGAACCATCGAGGCGCCGGTAAGGGTGGCTGGTGCGCACTACCACTGCCCGCACCACCTCTCCCTTCTTTACGGTTCCTCCGGGAATAGCCCTCTTTACTGAAGCCACGATAGTATCACCGATACGGGCATATCTCCGGGCGCTACCACCCAGTACGCCAATGCACATAATCTGGCGGGCACCGGTATTATCCGCCACTTTAAGTCGGGTATACGGTTGAATCATCCTAGTCCACTCCCAGCTACTGTCCTATCTCTTCGGGTTTAACCGTGACAACGGCTTTCTTGATTAGCACTTCTGCCACTCGCCACCGTTTCTCCCTGGAGAGCGGGCGCGTTTCCACAATCCTGACGGTATCCCCTTCACCACATTCATTATTAACGTCATGAGCCTTGTTTTTAACCAGCTTTTTGATGGTCTTCCCGTATATCTCATGATGCCGGGCCGTCTCCACCGCCACAATCACCGTCTTATCCATCTTGTTACTAACAACACGACCCACCCTGGTTTTCCGTTTCGTCTCCATCTATTCCAGCCTACCTTAGACCAAGCTTTCTTTCAGTAATGATTGTTTCAAAGCGGGCAATATCCTGCTTCAGCCGCCTGATTTCACGGTGATTGACCAGCTGCTTCATAGTCAGACGGAAGCGGAGGTCAAGAAGCCCCTTGTGAGCTTCTTCCAGTTGTTTGGCCAGTTCTTCCGGGCTAAGTGCCCGTATTTCGGCAACCTTCAACTTACGCTCACCTCTTCTTCGGTTTCGCTGCTAACGGTAGCAACCTCTCTAACTACAAATTTAGTATCTATCGGAAGCTTATGGGATGCCAAACGCAATGCTTCCTTAGCTAATTCTTCATCAACGCCGGCCATTTCAAAGAGAATCCTCCCCGGCTTCACCAGAGCCACCCAGTGGTCAGGAGCACCCTTACCTGAGCCCATGCGTGTCTCCGCTGGCTTCTTTGTCACCGGTCTATCCGGGAAGATACGAACCCAGATGCTACCACCACGGCGGATATGATGTGTAATGGCACGCCGGGCGGCCTCAATCTGACGGGCGGTCAGGCGGGCTACTTCCAAAGCCTGTAAACCGTAGTCCCCAAAAACAACGGTATTCCCGGAACGGGCTTTACCGCGGTTACGTCCTTTTTGCATCTTGCGGAACTTCACCCGCTTAGGCTGTAACATTGCTCTCCTTCGTCTCCACAGATGACCTGGCTTCAACACCCACACTGGCTATCGTCTTCGCCGGTGCTTTTTCGGCTTCAGGCGAAGATGCTAGTCCCGCCGGCGGCGCTGCCAGCGTCGCCTTACCGGTATCACTGTTCTCCGGCTCGGTTCCAGCTTCTTCTGTCTCCTCTACTTTGGCTTCGGCCAGGATATCGCCCTTGTATATCCAGACCTTTACCCCAACACGCCCCATCGTGGTCTTTGCTTCAATAAAGCCGTAATCAATATCAGCCCTTAATGTGTGTAAAGGCACCCTGCCTTCATGCAGTACCAGGCTGCGGGCTATTTCTGCCCCGCCCAACCTGCCAGCACAGCTAATCCTTATCCCTTTAGCCCCCGCCTGTAGCGTACGTGTTATCGCCTGCTTCATCGCCCGGCGATATGCAACCCGGCGTTCCATTTGCTCGGCAATTGATTTGGCTACCAGGCAAGCATCAAGTTCGGCCTGCCGTATCTCCTGTATATTCAGCTGTACCTTCTTTCCCAGCAACCCCTCGAGGTAGGCTCTCGTCTCATCAACGCGCTGGCCACCCCGCCCGATAACAATACCTGGCCGGGCTGTATGCACCGTCACCTGCACCTGGTTTGCCTGGCGCTCAATCACTACCATTGAAACTAACGCCTCAGCATACCTCAGCTCGATAGCCTTCCGAATCTTCAGGTCTTCCCGTAAAAACTCGGCATAGTGCTTATCCGCATACCACTTTGCCTGCCAATCACGGATGACACCAAGACGAAAACCTACCGGATGCACCTTATGTCCCATTAACTCTCCTGCTCGGCAACAATAACTGTAATATGACTGGAGCGCCTGAGGACGGGACTGGCCCGACCCCGCGACCTCGCCCGAAACCTTTTCAAAGTGCGTGACTCGTCAGCAAATATACGAACAATCTTTAATTCCGCAGGAGACGCCTGGAAATTGTTCTCGGCATTGGCCGCGGCTGATTTTATCACCTTGGCTACAAACGTTGCCGATGGTGACGAAGTGAACCTGAGCAGGTTCAGGGCTTCATCTACCTTCTTACCCCGTACCATATCTACCAGCAAGCGTACTTTACGGGGGGCGACCCCGGTATCTTTAACGACTGCTCTTACTTCCATCTTATCTCTTTTGCCTTATCCCTGTTATCAAGCAACCCTTACGTATTGGTGGCTGCCTCTGGAGTCTCGGCCTGTGCCGCTCTCTCCGCCTTTTCCGCCTTTTCTGCCTTGGCGGTGTGCCCGCGGAAAGTCCGGGTAGTAGCAAATTCACCCAGCTTATGCCCGACCATATTTTCCGTAATAAAAATAGGCACATGTCTCCGGCCATCATGGACACCAATCGTCAACCCGACCATCTCCGGGACAATGGTAGACCAGCGCGCCCAGGTCTTGATGACTGCCTTCTGACCGGAGCGGATGAGAGCATCCACTTTCTTCATTAGTTTCGCATCAATGGCTGGCCCTTTTTTCGTTGACCTCGACATTTCCCTTACCCCAAAATCACCGGTTATTTACTACCGCGGCGCTTCACAATCATCTTATCCGAAGTCTTGCGCCGGCGCGTCTTAAAGCCCAGAGCCGGCTTGCCCCATGGCGTTTTTGGCCCCGGTAAACCTATAGGACTTCTACCCTCACCACCACCATGAGGATGGTCGCGCGGACTCATTACCGAACCTCTCACCGTTGGCCGCCACCCCCGCCACCGCCGGGCACCAGCTTTACCCAGCTTGATACCCTGGTGCTCCACATTCCCCACCTGCCCAATGGTGGCCGAACACTCGGCATGAATACGTCTCACCTCACCGGAGGGTAACCTGATCAGGACGTACACACCTTCCTTGGCCATTATCTGTGCTGCCATCCCGGCACTCCGTACCATCTGTCCGCCCCTGCCCTTTTCCAATTCAATATTATGAATTTGAGTTCCGGTAGGGATTAGCTTCAAAGGCAAGGTGTTACCCGGTTTTACCTCAGCATCATCGCCAGACTTAATAACATCGTTAACATTGAGTCCCACTGGAGCCAGGATATAACGTTTTTCCCCATCGACATAGAAAATGAGGGCAATCCGTGCCGAACGATTGGGGTCGTATTCAATGGCAGCCACTCTGCCCGGAACACCAATCTTATCTCGCTTAAAGTCAAGCGTACGGAGACTCTGCTTCGCCCCGCCACCATGGTGACGGACCGTCAATCTCCCCTGATTGTTACGGCCAGCCTTCTTCCTGAAGGGCAGAACCAGGGACTTCTCCGGGGTGTCCTTGGTTATTTCCTCGAACGTGGCCCCTATCTTACCCCGCCGGCCGGGAGAGGTTGGACGATATGTCTTTAATGCCATTAGCTACCTGAACCTCTTTTATTCTTCTCAGTTACCAGCACAAACTTTTATTTTTTGAAGGGCTGTATCACCAGAGACCTCAACCCTTCCGGGTAAATCCGCTCACTAGGTACTCTGGAATATCCCGATATTATCCCCGGGCTTAAGAGTAACCACTGCCTTCTTCCATGGCGAACTGGCTACCTTGGTGCGCCGGCCCATCCTGCGCCGTCTACCGGCGACAGTCATCACATTAACTGCTGTTACTTCGACCTTGAATGCCTTCTCCACCGCCTCTTTAATCTGAGGCTTGGTGGCTTCCCCGGCAACCTCAAAGGCATATTTGCCCTGAGTCTGAAGGAAGGTATATTTCTCAGTTATTAGCGGACGCCGCAACACCTGATAAAGGTGCATCGCTCCCTCCCTGCGGTGATTCTTCTCCCCACAACTCCTCAGCTTTACGCACGGCCGATACCGTCATCAAAAGCCGCTGATAAGAAAGGAGGTCAACCACACTAAGCAATCTCGCTGGCATCGTCTTAATCCCGGGCACGTTACGAGCGGATTTAATGACATTCACTTCCGCTTCAGCCGTCACAATAAGAGTCGATGCATCCAATCCCAGAACTCCCAAAATTTGTACCATCTCTTTGGTCTTCGGCTGGTCCAACCCGAACTCGGCCAGAACAACCAGATCTTTGTCTCTAAATTTCGCTGACAGGATACACCTTAGCGCCAGCCGGCGCATTTTCTTCGGGGTCGCCTGCCGGTAACTCCGTGGTTTGGGGCCAAAAATAATACCCCCACCCCGGTGCAATGGCGATTTGATACTACCTGCCCGGGCGTGACCGGTATGCTTCTGCGCGAAAAGTTTACGGGTGCTGCCGGACACCTCGCCACGGGTTTTCGCACTGGCAGTTCCCTGGCGGGAGTTAGCCTGCTGTCCTACCATCACCTGGTGTACCACGGCATCATTTTCCGGAACAGCGAAGATATAATCGCTTACCTCGATTTGCTCGACCACTTCCCCGGAAACATTATAGACTGGAATTTGCACTTAAATTACTTCCTCTTGCTTGCTTTGCTTATCAGCAGCAACCCATTTTTATTTCCGGTCACCGCGCCTTTAACCAGCAATAGATTATGCTCGGCATCGGTCTTGAATACCACCAGGTTCGGTACGGTCACCCGTTCACCACCCATCCGCCCCGCCATACGCAGCCCTTTCCAGACTCTCCCCGGAGAGGTCGTCGACCCGATTGCCCCCGGCCCACGCTCACGGTCAGTCTGACCATGAGTTTTCGGCCCACCGGAAAAGTGATGACGCTTGACGACACCGGCAAATCCTTTACCTTTCGATATCCCGCTCACATCAATCCGGTCACCTTCTTTGAACAGGCCAACATCAATCTTGTCACCCACTTTGATGTCGGCAACATCGTCTAACCTGAACTCACGGAGATAGCGGAACTCTTTCGGCCCCTTGACATGACCTGGCTCCACCGGCTTCACCTGTTTTGCTTCACTGAAGCCAAGCTGAACGGCATTATAACCTTCCTTGGCCATCGTCTTGAGCTGTATCACGATGCACGGGCCAGCCTCAATCGCTGTCACCGCCTCGATTTCGCCATTATCTTTATACACCTGGGTCATCCCCAGTTTTCGGCCGATAATTCCTTGCAGCATATCCCTGACTACCCTAACCTTATCACTATAATTTGATATCTATCTCAACGCCAGCCGGCACGTTCAAGCTGGTCAAAGCATCGACCGTCTTGGAAGTTGTCTCCACAATATCAATCAGGCGCTTATGGGTTCGCATTTCAAATTGCTCTTGCGAATCCTTATCGATAAAGGATGACCGTATCACACTAAACTTCTTAATACGGGTTGGTAGCGGTAACGGGCCGGAAACAACCGCTCCGGTACGTTCAATGGCCTCGACAATCTGCTCCGCTGCCTGGTCAAGTAGCTTGTGGTCAAAACCTTTTAGTCTGATACGGATTTTCTGTTTAGGCATCTTTCGTTGACCCTGCTTTTTCGATAATCTGCGCCGCCTGCTCTTTCGAGAGCACCCGGTAGCAATTGAACTCCAGTGAATGCGTAGCCCTACCTTGACTCTGCGACCTGAGACTGGTGGTATAACCAAAGCTGTCCGCCAGAGGGATTTGGGCATGTATCGTGGATATCTCAGCATAGGTCTCAATAGATTCGATATGGGCTCTTCTGGAGTTGAGATCACTGATAACATCGCCGAGATACTGCTCTGGTGTAACCACTTCCAGCTTCATAATAGGCTCAAGCAGGACGGGTTTGGCTTTTCTGACTCCATCCTTGAGCGCCATTGAGGCTGCTATTTTATAGGCCATTTCAGAAGAGTCAACTTCGTGGTAACTGCCATCATAGAGAGTCGCTTTAATATCAACCACCGGGTAACCCGCCACTACCCCCGCTTCCATCGCTTCCTTCACACCTGCTTCGATAGCCGGTATATACTGCTTGGGTATGGCCGTACCTTTGATACGGTCAGTAAACTGTAATCCGGAAGCGGACTCCCCAGGCTCCAACTCAAGCCAGACATGACCGTACTGGCCGTGCCCTCCGCTCTGGCGGATGAACCGGCCTTCTACCTTCACTGGCTGAGTAATTGTCTCTTTATAGGCCACCCGCGGCTGTCCCACCTTGGCGCCGACCTTGAACTCACGGAGCAACCGGCTAACGATAACCTCTAGGTGAAGCTCACCCATACCTGAGATAATCGTCTGCCCTGTTTCCTTGTTATAGGCTGCTTTAAAGGTAGGGTCTTCTTCGGTTAATTTCTGCAGGGCTTCGCCCATCCTCTCATCATCGGCCTTGCTTCTTGGCTCGATGGCCACTGCCAGCACCGGCTCCGGAAAACGAATCGATTCCAGAAGCACCGGCTGGGAGGAATCACACAGGGTGTCACCAGTGAAGGTATTCTTCAGTCCCAGAGTGGCTACAATTGCTCCGGTATCAGCCTCGGTAATCTCTTCCCGGCGGTTGGCATGCATCAAGAGCAACCGCCCGATGCGCTCTTTCTTACCACAGGTGGAATTATAGACCTGTTGCCCGGCCTCAATTCGCCCTGAATAAACTCTAAAGTAGACCAATCGGCCCACAAAAGGGTCAGAAACCACTTTAAAAGCGAGGGCGGTAAAAGGGGTTTCATCACTGGCCGGCCGCTGCACCTCAACACCGGTATTGGCATCAGTCGCCCGCATCGGCGGCATATCCACAGGTGAGGGCAGATAGGCAATGACCGCATCAAGCAAGAACTGGACCCCTTTATTCCTCAACGCACTTCCGCAGAGGACAGGGACTCCTTTATTAGCCAGAGTCACCCGCCGTAGAGCCTGCTTCAACTCATCGGCGGTAATGCTGCGGCCATCGAGATAAGCTAACAATATCTGGTCATCTACCTCGCCCAGCTTCTCTACCAACGCCTGGCGGAATTCGACGGTTCTAGCCTTCTCCGTTTCCGGAATGGGCATCTCCAGCGGCTCTGAACCGGCAGTACCATCAAAGCTCCAGGCTTTCATCTCCAGCAGGTCAATGACACCCTGGAATGAGGCTTCACTGCCCACGGGTAGCTGGATAGGTAGCGGTTTAGCCCGTAATCTTTCCTCAATCATGCTGATAGTACGATAAAAATCAGCCCCGACCCGGTCCATCTTATTGATGAAGCAAATCCGGGAGACACAATATCTATCGGCCTGTCGCCAGACGGTCTCTGATTGGGCTTCCACACCGGCTACGGCATCAAATACTACCACGCCACCATCCAGCACTCTAAGGCTACGTTCCACTTCAGCCGTAAAATCCACGTGCCCGGGAGTATCAATGATATTGATACGGTGTTCTCGCCAGTGACAGGTAGTCGCCGCCGAGGTGATGGTAATACCCCGCTCTCTCTCCTGCTCCATCCAATCCATCACCGCCGTACCCTCATCCACCGCGCCTACCTTGTAAGTAGTCCCCGTATAAAACAGCACCCGCTCCGTGACGGTGGTTTTACCAGCGTCAATGTGGGCGATAATTCCAATATTACGTATATCCCCTAACGGGAAACTCCTGGGCATAACCTTCCCCCCGCTCTCTTCCTTAAGCACCAAACCTCTTACCATGACCTACCCTGACCTACCTCCACTAATCCGACCGTGATTTACCAGCGATAGTGGGCAAAGGCACGGTTAGCCTCAGCCATACGATGGGTATCATCACGTTTCTTAATCGTTACTCCCTGCCCTTTAGCCGCATCAGTCAGTTCACCCGCCAGCTTCTCTGCCATTGACCTGCCGGAACGGGCACGAGCTGAGGCTACCAGCCAGCGTAAAGATAAAGATAGTCCCCGGCTGGCACGGACCTCTACGGGCACCTGATAAGTAGCACCACCGATACGGCGCCCTTTTACTTCAAGCTGCGGGGTAGCATTAGCTACCGCCTGCTCCAGTATCGTCACCGGAGGTTTAGACTCCTGTTTTTCAATAATATCCAAGGCGGCATAGATAATCTTCTCTGCCGTACTTTTTTTACCGCACTGCATGACACGATTAACCATCCTGGACAAGACAACACTGTGATATTTAGCATCCGGAGCCAGTTTTCTTTCTAACGCTCGGTTACGTCTCGGCATGTTACCCCCTAAGCCGTCACCGCGGCAGCTTTGGTTCTTTTCGTGCCATACTTGCTGCGGCCCTGCTTGCGGTCAGTCACCCCGGTGGCATCCAGTGCCCCACGGATAATATGATAACGAACACCGGGCAAATCCTTCACTCTCCCCCCACGAATCAGCACCACTGAGTGCTCCTGCAGTTCATGACCTTCGCCCGGGATATAAGCCGTTACCTCTATCCCGTTACTCAACCTCACCCTGGCTATCTTACGCAGCGCTGAGTTAGGCTTCTTCGGCGTCATTGTTTTGACCTGAAGACAAACCCCACGCTTTTGCGGAGAACCATCAACCTGCTTCGTCCGGTTCTTCAAAGCATTAAACACAAAACGTAAGGCGGGCGTCTTGTTTCTTTTACCCGTCTTCCGACGCCCTTTGCGCACAAGCTGGTTAACTGTAGGCAAATATCTCCTCCATGCGTCACACAATTTAAATGGATGAGCCTGAGCTCATCCATTTAACAAAAGAACAGGTTGAAGACCGTGCTTTAACCCATCGATCGTTATTGAAACGCCGAGTGCTAAAAAACTAGTCTAGCATAGACTCATGAGGTTGTCAAGACAATTTATTGACAATCAGTGCTGTTCTACGATGTTGTCACCGGCTAAATGTCCAAGTGGAAATATCGCCACCGGATTTTCCACCTGAGACATGTGACGGCTGGCGGTTCTGTTCGGTTTTGGTTGACCTCCTCACCCCCTGTATCCCCCTCTCCTCAAAGGAGAGGGGGAAGGTATTTTAGAGAGGGGGCGAAGCCCCCTCTCTTCTTTTCTCCCCCTTCCCTTGCGAAGGGAAGGGGACAGGGGATAGGTTCTTACCAACATCAACCATAACAAACAGAACCCGGCTGGCTACAGTGAAAGCCCGGGCTAGCGTACCGTCACCGCCACGCCCAGTGTTTCCCCCTTGATATCCGCTCTGTAGTAAGAATAGGCCGTTGAAGTTACACCCTTCGCTTTCACCGGATAAAGTGCTTTAACCTGGAAATCGAAGGCAATCTGCTGACCCGGCTTCATGTTCTCCACGTAGAAGATAACCTTCCGCCCCGCCACATCATAGCGCTTGATATTTGCCATCTTCTGGGTCACTGCCTTGATAGAATCGGTCACCGGGGCAAAACCAGTAGGCACCGAAACATCAAGCACAATCATCCCGGCTTCAGCGATATTCAATTCGGGCAGCGGATTGAAGGCCAGCGACACTGATACCTTGAGCAGGTCATTGACCGCAACCTCGGCAGCATCATATTTGACGTCAATCTTGAGCATCTGCGCCGCCGGTGTTATATCTGCTGCAGGTAGACTAAAGAGCCTTACTACCTGCCCGATAGCATCGCCCTTGCCGGTCACCGTCATGTCAATCTGCTTGTTTACCGGCACCTGGACAAGCTGGAGCACATCGAAGTTATCCTTGTTTATGGTTAGACGTTTATCGATGCCTTCCCCCTTCAGCGTTACCGTCAGGTCAACATCCGACCGTGTGCCGGTGGCATACTCGGTGAGAGCCTGGAGAGTAACCACGGTGTCCTGGGTCGAACCATAGCCACCGTAGGCATTACGCTTGGAGACAAGCCATTTTGAGGCCTTGGAGGCGTTTAAGGCATCACCATGCTTGACCAGTGCCAGGGTAGCATAAGCGGTAGTTTCGATGTCGGCGCTCCTGTTAATATCAGGACGGAACGGCGCCATCATTGCTGGTCCGCCGGCTTTCTGCTGAACTTCCGGCAGAGGCACCGGTAAGTCCCCGCTGCCCCAGTGCAGACCGCTCTCGTCCTCTTTCGCCATGGACATCAGCTTATTGTAGGCTTCGTCCTTCTTCAGGCTTTTGGCAAACTCAAGGGCGTAGGTAGTAATGGCAACCGCATACGGGTCGGTTATCTCACTGAGTTTACCCTCAAGGTACTTGATTGCCTTGCCGCTACCATCCTTCTCCCCCGCCTCCATCAGGGCAATCGCCGTATATGCGGTCAGGGCTTCCCTGCCCTTCAGTCCGCCAAGCATTTCCTGGTGGTGGACAAATCCGACCGCATCAAAAGAGCCATCGGCATTCTGATGCGATGTTATCCAGTTCATGGCCGTATCCAGCACAGTGTCATCAATATAGAGCAGACCTTTTGCCTGCGAGAAGGCCTTGAGCACGAAGGCGGTGAGCCAGAGACTGCCGGACGCATCATTCATCCCGAAAGCGCTGAAGCTCCCATCTGTGCGGCGGTAAGTCAATTCTCTCTGGTAGCCGGTAATCATCAGCTTTTCCGCCTTTGCCATGATTTCAGGCTTAAGCTGGCCACTCCCCTGCAGATATTTGGTGATATAAACATCCGGGGCGAAGACAATCATATTCTGTTCCCCGCACCCGAAGGGCATCTGCAGCAGGGCATCCAGCCCGTCAATGGTCTGCGTGAGAAAGCTGGAAGTCACTGCGATGTACGCTCTACCCGAATCCACCACGACGTCACCTGGGATTGTCGTATCGATAGACCTGGTAATGCCGCCAGCCAGGGTAATGTTGTCAATGATTTCTCTCGGCACACCCTCAGGCTCAATGATGATGGTCTTGATGACGGCATCCGCCGCCTGGGGACTCCGCGCGCTTATCTTGACATCCTTAATGCCAAGCTTGGTGGGACGTATCTTGAACTGCACCCCGCCAATATCATTGGCGGCAATGTTAATCGTTTGCGTGGAGTTATCCAGCAGCTCAAACCAGTCGCTTTTCTCAATATCCACCTGTACGTTCTGAGCGGTATCCAGGTAGTTGTAGATGGCAACGCTTACCGGGAATTCCTCGCCCCTGATTGCCGAGTAGGGTAGGTCAATGGTAAGAAAAAAGGGCTGAAAAACCCGCAAGGAATTTTCCGCGACACCAAGTCCCTTTTCTTTGGAGACAGCTACCACTCGCAGCATCCAGGTAGTAATCGAATCAGGCACAGTTACCTTCTCCGTGGCTTTACCGCTGGCATCAGTGATGAATTCAGTCCAGAGCCAGGTCTCCGGGAAGAACTGCCTCACCCTCTGGACTTCGGCTAACCCGCCGGTGGCGACAGTATCTTTCGACGGTGCCTGAGGCGCCGGAGCGGGGGCTGGTACGGGAAAGGGTCCTCTCACCCCTTCCATTATACCTATACCTCCGAAAAACCTGGCGATTCGGCTCCTGATGCCACCACTTGTATCTGACTTATATTCCTTGCTCTGGGGCACCATCTTGTTCGTCATCACCAGAACCCCGGCATTTTTGAATATATCCTGCGCCCCGGGAACAGTATAGGTGGGATAGAACGAGACCTCGTGGATTTCCGCCTGCGGCTCCATATAAAGCCGCTCCAGCTCATCAAAAACCTGCTGGAGGTTGAGCCGGTTTTCTGCCAGAATGAACACTGATTTGTCTACGGCGGCAATGCCCACCTTTGCCCGCCCCTCTGTTTTGATGTTCAGTTGCAGGTCTTCACCCGGTCTGGCTTCCTGTTTAGAAAATTCGGCACTGACCGACTGGGGATATGCCGCCTCCACTTGAAACGGCAGGTAGTCGGCCGCTACTTCCGCATTGGGCAGTATTTGATATACCAGTAGTTTTGAAGTGGGCGCCATTAATGGTGTGGTGCTAAAAGCAATATCACTACTGGTTGTGTAGCCAGAGAAGAGGACTGTACCCCGGGAGAGCACCTCATAGTAGAAGTGCACCGCGCGGTCGGTTGAATAGACCTTAAAGGCAATCTTCTGCCCTACCTGCGGCGTTCCTTCTGTGGTCTGTTCCAGGTGAATAAAGTTTCCGGAAGGAGAATATGAAGCTTGGAGGACTATAGAAGCCTGCGCGGGCTGTACCGAGGACACCGGTGTCAATTCAGAGGCCTCGATTGACAGGGCAATTGCTTCTGCTGGCGGAATGAGTTCGAGGAGAGCCTTACCTCTGGCAGTGCTGATGTCTTTATTCTCTGTCTTGAAGTCCTCAAACTTCTCATTCATATAGGTGATGGTCACCGCGAGTTTCGCATCAACCGGCCGGTTGTCCGGCGTCTCGGTAACGACCAGAACGTTGAACGGCAAGCCGGGTTTGAAGACCGAGCCTTCTGGAATAAGTTGCAGGTTTACCGCCGATTGTGCCACCGTCAGCAGGCGGCTTGTTTTTTCGACATATCCGGTTGATTTTTCAGTCACCGTAATATCAAGCTGCACATTACCCTGTCCACCTGATGCCGGTGTCCCCGCCACATACTGCACCGCCGGCAGTTCAAAATCGATTTGGCCATCGATTTCTTTAGTCAGGGTAGCATACTGCTGCCATTGCCCGACATACCTGGTAGCGACAATCTTCACCTCGCCTTTGACCGGTTTACCAAAGGTATACTCGGCGCCAATCTTGCCTTTGATTGGCTCACTAACCAGGAACCACTCCCTGGGCAGGTCAACCTTGACCTCGTACTTCGGCAAAACGTATTCCTCAACACGCACGTCGAGTTGATTCCTCGCCTTCTCGGTGATGACACTTATCTTCCAGACCCCGAGATTCGGCTCCGGGGAGAGAGGCAAGTCTACATTCGCCATGCCATAGTCGTCAGTGGTCACACCGGTATGGAATATCTTGATACCTTTGGCATCCAGCACATCGACCGTGACCGGTTCAACGGTTGGCTTTAGTTCAGGGTCGAGCGTGAGTACACGCATGTGGATAGTCTGGCCGGGCTTATAGATAGGCTTATCGGTTTCCAAGAAGACGATAAAGCTTTTCTCCACATTGATGCTCGCCTTATCGGAGAAGGCGCCGCCCTTCACCTGAATCTCATACTTACCATCCGCCACTTTCGGGATGTCGAGGGAGACAGTACCCTTGCCATCAACTGTCTGTTTGGCACTGGCGACCTTCTTGCCGTCTTTCAACAGAGTGACTTCAACATTGTCTTTTACCAGCTTATCACCGGCGAAGAGCGCCAGCGAAATTGCTTCTGTGCGGCCACTGTGCAGAACTTTGGGCAGAATTGCTACATAACTGCTCGCCGCCTCCACCGGTTGACACGCCGGCACCAGCCCGGAGACAACCGCCATGGCCATCAGCAACCCCAATATCCTGACAAGTCCGTATTTCATCACCGTTCTCCCTTGACGTTGCATCGTATCAGCAACTCTTCATTAATATATGTACATATAACAATATGTATAACGCCGTAGAGTGACAAAAGTTATTCCTCCTCCGAAAACGGACGGGAGTTCCGTGAAAAGCTATTAAGTATACTGACAAAAAGTAGGATTTAATCTGAGCAAAGAAAGCAGCAAATTTTAGCTTCCGGGTTGTGCTTGTGGAATAGCCTGCGGTAACTGAGATGAGAAACCTTTTCCTGTAGACCGGGTACAGTGTTGTGATTAATGTAGTCGTCAACCCTTATCGTCAAGACGATGGGTCAACGCCCGGTATTCGTCCCACATCTCTTTAGGGAGCCTATCATCAAATATGTCAAAGAATTTTTTAATCTCTTTAAGTTCCTCTTTCCATCCTTCTACGGAAATTGAAAGAAGTTTTTCAATTATCCCATCCTTCAGTTCAAGCCCTGCCAGGTCAAGTGAACCGGGAGATGGCACATAGCCAATCGGCGTTGCTCTTGCCTCAGCCTTATCCTGGCAGCGCCTGACTATCCAATCCAGCACCCGGAGGTTCTCGCCAAAGCCGGGCCAGAGAAACTTACCACTCTCATCAGTGCGGAACCAGTTAACCTGAAAGAGCTTGGGCGGGTGGGTCAACTTTCTACCTGTCTCAAGCCAATGACCGAAATAATCAGCCATGTTATAGCCGCAAAACGGTAGCATCGCCATGGGGTCGCGCCGCGCCTCGCCGATTTTACCATACTGGGCAGCAGTGCGCTCTGACGCCAGGGTAGCGCCAACAAATACACCGTGCTGCCAGTTATAGGACTCATAGACCAGCGGCGTTAGTTGCGCTCGACGGCCACCAACGATAAGCGCTGAAATCGGCACCCCTTCCGGGTCTTCCCAGTTCGGGGCGATGCTGGGACACTGTACCGCCGGGGCAGTATAACGGCTGTTCGGATTAGCTCCAGTGATGATTTTACCTTCTTCGTCAGCAATACCCGGCCTCCAGTAGTTTCCCTCCCAGTCCAAACCGGATGCCGGGGGCGGCCCATCACCGTCTTCCCACCAAACCGTCTTATCCGGCTTGAGGAGCACATTGGTATATATCGTATTCCTCTGGATAGTGGACATGGCGTTCGGGTTCGTTTTCCAGTTGGTTCCCGGAGCGACACCAAAGAAACCAGTCTCCGGATTAATCGCCCACAACCGCCCATCCTCCTTAATCCGCAGCCAGGCAATATCATCACCGACAGTCACTACCTTGAATCCTTTGGCTCTTAGCACCTCAGGGGGAACAAGCATCGCCAGATTAGTTTTACCGCAGGCACTGGGAAATGCTCCGGCGATGTAAGTCATCTTACCCTGCGGGTCCTGGATACCCATAATAAGCATATGCTCAGCTAACCAACCTTCCTGTTGGCCAAGACAACTGGCGATACGAAGAGACAGGCATTTCTTACCGAGAAGGACGTTACCACCATAGCCACTGCCGACGCTCCAGATAGTATTATCCTCCGGGAATTGAAGAATGAGACGCTTGTTTATATCCCGCTCCGCCTGACCGTGCAAACACCTGGTAAATTCACCATTAGTACCAAGAGCTTCAAGTACCGGCTTGCCCATGCGAGTCATGATGCGCATATTCAGGACAACATAGATACTATCAGTAAGTTCGACACCGAACTTGCTGAACGGGGAGCCGATAGGCCCCATGGAAAATGGCACCACGTACATGGTGCGCCCTCTCATCGAGCCATGGAAAATAGCTCTCGCCTTCTCGTAGGCCTCCCCGGGGTTCATCCAGTTATTAGTTGGGCCAGCATCCTCTTTCCGGGTAGTACAGATAAAGGTTAAGTGCTCGGTGCGGGCAACATCGTTCGCGGCGGTACGGTGGTAGACACATCCCGGGAGCTTTTCCTGATTAAGCTGGATGAGTTCGCCGGTGGCAATAGCCTCTCGCTCCAGACGCTCGCGCTCCGCTTCCGAACCGTCACAATAGACAACATCATCCGGCTGGCATAGCTCGACACACTCCTCAACCCACTTGCTGAGTGCAGGATGATTTGTCATTATGAATCTCCTAACTCAAATAGTAATCTTCCTGATTATATTCCCTGCTCATTATTCTATCAATACCTTAACTCCTCCAAGAATGGTGAGTATTCTCCGGGTAATCATTCCCCTTGCCGTTTTCCCCGGGGACGGGACGCACATTGACAGCCCGCATGATACAGGGGTATTATCATCACTAAATAGCTGAAGATGGAAATGGCTTAGAAGGAGTTTTATTATGCCATTCGCCAATAATAACGGGGTTAAAATCCACTACGAAGTTGAAGGACGGGGACCTCCCCTTTTGTTCCAGCACGGTTTCAGCGGCACCCTAGATAGCTGGCGCACCAACGGGTATATCCAGGCTCTCTCCAAAGACTACCGGTGCATCTTTCTCTCCGCTCGCGGGCGGGGGGAAAGCGACAAACCTCACGACCCGAAAGCCTACTATTATAAGAACCTGGTCTTAGACCTCGTCGCCGTTCTTGATGACCTGAAAATCAAAAAAGCCCATTATTTGGGCTACTCTATGGGCGGACTCATCGGTTTCCGCATCCCGCTGTATGCAACGGAGCGCTTTTACTCGCTTATTCTCGGCGGTGCCGCCTATGTCGTCGGGAACACAGCGAAGCGCTACGAAGACGTTAGTCCGGCTTATGATGCCCTCCAGCAGGCCGTCAAAGAGGGAAAAGACAATCCCATGGCCATTTTCCTGGCCATTTTTGAGAAAAACCTCGGTGCGATGCCACCGAAACAGAGAGCCGCGACGCTGTTGCAGGACGCCAGGGCTATTGCCGCCGCCTGGCAGGCTCGCAAAGAAGAGTCCGGCCCCGAAGCCGCCGACTACCTCTCACGCCTTACTTTACCCGGTCTCTTATACGTCGGGGAGAATGACCCGCGCTGTGCCGATGCCAGGGAAACCGCCCGGCAGATAAGCGGCGCCCGGTTCTTCTCCCTGCCGGGATTAAACCATACCCAGACCAATGCCCATAGCGAACTGATAACCCCGCATGTTAAAATATTCCTTGCCGAAGTAAATAAGAAACAGTCATAAGGAGGACGCTTTGCTGGAAAGATTTAAGCTAAAAGAGAAAGACATTGTCAGGGTACGGGAAGAATCCCTCCGTAAGATGGTGGTTGCCATCTTTGAGAAGATGGGCGTTCCACCGGATGACTGCCGGCTTGCCACTGACGCCCTGGTCAGCGCCGATATGCGCGGGGTCCACACTCACGGTGTCTCCAACATGCTCCGGGAATATGTGCGGCAATACCGGGAGGGGCAGACCAATCCCACACCTCAAATACGCATTCTGCGGGAAACGCCGGCCACGGCTAATATCGATTCTGACCGTGGGCTGGGGATAATCATCACCCCCAAGGCCATGGATATTGCCATTGAGAAGGCGCGTAAAGTCGGTGTGGGTATGGTCACGATACGGAACGGCCGGCACCTGGGGATGGCATCCTACCACGCCATGCTCGCCTTGAAGCACGATATGATAGGGGTATGCATGACCTCCGCACCCCCCCAGATGCTCCCCACTTTCGGGGCGGAACCCCGGCTGGGGACAAACCCCATTGCCGTCGCTGCTCCGGCAGATAAAGAAGTACCCTTTGTTTACGATGCTGCCACCACGGTTGTCGCCAATAATAAGCTGGGGCTGGCCCGCCGTGCGGGTATCAAGCTGCCGCCGGGCTGGGTGGGTGATAAGAATGGTGTCCCTATTATGGAAGAGGTTGACCCACCCCCGGCCGGATACGATGTCGAGGGCGGGCCCCGTCTCTTGCCCCTGGGAAGCACCCGGGAGATGGGCTCCCACAAGGGCTATGGTCTGGCCGCCGTCGTGGATATCTTGAGCGGCGTTCTGACAGGGGGAGGGTATGGAATCAACCCCGGCCGGCCTAACTACGGCCATTACGTCGCTGCCTATAGTATCGAAGCCTTTATGGACACTGCCGAGTTCAAACGGACGATGGACGAATTTCTGCGGATGCTGAAAACGACCAAGCCCGCCCTGGGGCACGACCGTGTGCTCTACCCGGGGATGCCGGAAGCCGAGTGCGAAGCGGAGTATAGGGCCAAAGGGATTGCTCTCCACAGCGAGGTGGCAGAGTGGTTTCGCAGCATCTGTAAAGAGCTATCTATCCCGTGTACCATATAGCCAGTCGGCCTATCAATCTAATGACGCCGTTAACCACGTGAAGGCAAAGAAGGGGGGGAATCTTCCATGGAGAAGAGAGAAGCTGGTGGAGCGAAGCCGGAAGGCTGGGGAAAAGAGAACTATCCTTACCCGGAGGGAGCAGCCTACATCGAGTGCGATGAGCTTAAGTGTGTCGGCTGTGGCATCTGCCAGATGGCTTGCTCCATGTATCACTTCGGGGTGATTAACAAAGACCTTGCCCGGATACAGGTTCGCAAATACCTTCTGCCGCTGCCCAAGGCCGTCCAGGTGACCTGCGTCCAGTGTCCGCCGCAGGAGAGGGAATGCGAAAAAGCCTGCCCGGTAAAACCGGCGGCGGTTCACTATGACCGGACGACACTGCACATGGTGATTGACCAGGAACGCTGCCTCGGGCTGAAATGCCTGAAATGCCGGGAGGCATGTTCCGCCAAGGCAATCAGGGCTTACCCTGCGGTATCTCCCAAGCCTTTCGTCTGCGACCTCTGCGACCCCGATAACAAAGGGAACCGGAACCCCCAGTGTGTCAATGTCTGTCCTTACGGTGCTCTTTATTACAAGAGCACCATGGTACGCTGGAGCTACTCTATACACGATGTTTTGCGAAAGCACGCTGACGAGAAAGCAGAGCTTATCGCCAGAAGGCTGTATCCTTTAAAAAAGACCGGTATGGCTTATCCCGGCTGGAAAGTATAGGCAGGTGAAGCAAATGTCTGAAATTAGCTTTAATCTGCTGGAAGTGGATTTGACCCGGGGGACGAGCCGTGTGGTGGATGTCACCGGAGATGTCAAGAGATACCTCGGTGCCCGGGGACTGGCCAATAAACTTATCTGGGAACAGGTACCGCAGGGGGCAGACCCTCTTTCCCCGGATAATATCCTGCACGTCGGCGTTGGGCCAACGACTGGCATCATCGGCGACAAGACCATCCTCAGTTTCAAGTCCCCCCTTACCGGCTGGGCAGGCAGAAGCAGCGTCTCCGGCTATGTCGGGGAAGAAATCGTCAAGGCGCAATACAACGCCGGTATTCTTATTAAAGGCAGGGCGAAAGCACCGGTTTACCTCTACGTTTATGACGATAAGGTCGAAATTCGGGATGCCTCAGACCTCTGGGGCAAGTGGAAGCAGGAGACGGAAGTCACCATCCGGGAGCGTCTGAACAACGAGACCGGAGAGGTATTTGGCGTGCTGTGCATTGGCCCGGCTGGTGAAAACCTGGTGCGGTTCGCCAATGTATCGACGGAGTTTGTCCATTCCGCTTCCAAGTGGGGTTGTGGTGCGGTCATGGGCTCCAAGAATCTGAAAGCGATTGCCGTCAAAGGCACCAAAGGGCCTATTTACGCCGACCATCAACGGGTCTGGCAGCTCTTTCAGACCTACGCTCTGAACCCGAAGACGGCGGCGGAGAAGCTTTCCCGGAGCCGCTTTGGGGCTACTGCCTCCGTACCGTCACTCCTACGCCACGCCGCCGAGGGCATCAGGAACAACCACAGTGGCTATGATAAAGTCGTCGAACGGAGCAACTACCTGGAGCACCAGCTAAAGTATTACGCCTGGACGGATGGCTGCCCGGGCTGTGCCGCCTCCTGTGAAGTCCCCTATTTCAAGAATAGCGAGCGGGGCGTCTTCGCCGGCGAGTTCCGGCATGACAACGTGGGCGGATTTAACGCTAATATCATGGTCGGCTACGAAGAAATGGCGGAAATCGCGCCGCTGGAAAATGAGCTGGGCATGGATGGTGAGGAGCTTGGCGGCATCGTCGCCTTTGCCATCGACCTCTACCAGAACGGCATCATCACTAAAGATGACCTGGGGGGCCTGGAGCTACCGTGGGGTAGTGTCGAGGCAACCTGTGCCCTGCTGAAGAAAATTGCCTACCGGGAAGGCCGCGCCGCCAATGCCCTGGCAGATGGCTTCCGCCGTGCCTATAAGGTGTTCGGCGAGAAGTCCGTGCGTTATGGCTTTGAAGTCCACGGTTGTGCCGCCCCGACATATGACGTAAGGAACAAGCAGGTTGGTTGGGGCCTGATGTTCGGCACCAGTCACAACGGGGCACGGATGGGTTCGGGACTAGATGATGCCCTGGCGGAAGCGATGACGTTCTGCAATTTTGCTGTCCCGCCCTTTGTCCAGATATGGGGCTCGCGTGAAGAAGTTGCCCGGCAGTTCCTTAATGCCGTTTGTGGATGGAATTTGTCTCTGGATGACGTCAAGGACATCCAGCTCAGAAACTACTATTTCAACCGGTGCGTCAGCCTCAGGGAAGGCTACCATCCGGCCAAAGACGATTACCTGCCGCAGCGCGCCTTTGATGAGCCGATTACCGATAAATACGGTACGACCTGGATATGGGACAAGGATGAATGGGAAGAGGAGAAGAAGAAGTTCTACGTAGCGAGGCTAAAGCTTACGCAAGCGGGACTACCTCCCCGGGAAGAGCTGAAACGCCTCGGCCTTGACTTCGTCATCCCGGTGCTCGAGCCGATGCAGGCGGTGGGTTAAATCCACTGGGCAGATGAAGGTGTAGTACGTACTAAATTAAGTTAGTAACGTACCTTGTTCCATTCTGGCGAAAGCCGGAATCCAGGCAGGAACATCTGGATACCGACTTCCGTCGGTATGGTCGGCAGAAGCCAGGCAATAGTCATGCACTTGATGTATCTTGTACTTGGTTTGATGATTTTAATGGCCTTTTTGACCTATCTCCCCAGAAGGTTAAAAAGAAAACCATCCCATCTTCCGGAGACCAATATAGCGGAAGACACCGGGAATAACGAACCGGATAATCACCCGCCCCGTGTCCCGGGCAAATCATCCGATATTGATGCCGCCGGCCCTCCCGTAGGTGGCATATAGATATAAAGGCCAGGAAAAGACCATGTTCCTTGGCAAGAGAAAGCTACAAGGAGAGTCAAAGAGAAGCTTTGCCTAGCAATTACCTCCCTGTGCTGAGAGCATCCCCTTAGTCTCCCTTTGAAAAAGGGGGAGACGCCCTCTCCCTTTAATAAAGGAGAGTGAGAGGGATTTTATCGTGGGACATTTAAGAGGGGGAAAGCCCCCTCTTCTTTCCTCTTCCCTTCTCCTGAATAGGAGAAGGGGAAAAAGGGGATGAGGTCGTCCGCTAAATAATAACGTTTGTTAAAGCAGTCATTGGCTCAATAATTAACCATAAAGACCATTGGCGAAAGGGAGTGCAAACCGAAAGCAATGGCTAAGGTACAACTGGAGTTCCTGCCATCACTGGCGGAGGCATTGGGCATTGAGCAGACAAGCGAAGCTCTCATCCCTGATACTGAAATTGGTAATAGCCGGTCGCTAGTTAGCCTTCTCAACCGGCTAGGAGCCAAATACCCGCTCTTTGGCCAAATTGTTTTCGACATCCAGACGCAGCAATTGACCGGCGGAGTGGCTATCTTCCTTAACGAGCGTTCTGTTGAGGCGGGCAGCGGGCTGGAGACCCGGCTGCGTGATGGCGACAAGTTGACCTTTGTGCCGGTTATCGAGGGAGGATAGCGTTGACAACCGCCGAACAAGAGAGGTAACATAGCCTACGATAATCAGACTCGGCCAGTTCATGGCTTTTAAATAACAGGTGGCTAAAGGAGGTTGGACATGCCCAGAATCGGTCAGATAGGTATCAGGTGCAGAGACCTGGAAAAATCAGTACGCTTCTATCGAGACATCCTCGGGCTTGAAGAATACGCCCGCCTGGAGAGTGGAGGTACCCGTATCGCCGCCCTCAGGGGAGGCCCCGTCGAGCTGGAGCTGATTGCTACCGACCCCAAGGAGAAGCCGCTTGAGGTAGAGGGTCGTGCCGGGCTAAATCACTTCGCTTTCTATGTCCGGAACCTGGACCAGATGCTCGATGACCTGAGAAAGAAAGGGGTAAAGATTGTGGGCGAGCCCAGGGATTTTTCCAAAGACATCAGGACGGCTTTTTTTGAGGACCCGGATGGGGTCAGAGTCGAGCTGGTACAATTCAGCGGCGCGCGCGACCTTAAATAACCCACCTCTCTCAAATCTCTTCTCTAGCGGAGAGTCAAAGAGAGGCTTCGCCTCTCTTGAAAACCTCTCCCCTTCTCCTCGTGAGGAGAAGGGGACAAAGGGGATGAGGTCATCAATAAACTGCAAGGTTTGCTGAAAAGTAATTCGTAAAGTGATTAACCTAACGACACTAGAGGAGGGTTATTCTAATGTACAGTCTACTGATTAAGGGTGGCCGGGTGATTGACCCGGCGCAAAATCTGGACGAAAAGCTGGATGTAGCGATAAGCCGCCGGAAAATCGTCAAAGTAGCCCGGAATATCCCCGCCGGTGAGAGCCGCAAGGTCTTCGATGCCACCGGTAAAATCGTCACCCCGGGGCTTATCGATGCACACTGTCACGTCTATCATGGTTTCACCCAGCTTGGTGCCGAACCTGATGTTGCTGGCGTCAAACAGGGAGTGACCACGGTGGTGGATGCAGGCAGCGCCGGCCAGGCTATCTTTGGCGGATTGCCCCGGTATGTCATCCCTTCCTGCCACACCACCATCTATTGCTTTTTACACCTGGGCTCTCAAGGCCTGACTATCACCCCCGAGCTGAGAGACCGCAAAGAGATTAATATTGAGGCTACCCAGGCGACTATCGAGGCTAACCAGGATTTGATTAAGGGAGTTAAGCTACGTCTGGTAGGTAGTGTGGTGGCCAGTGCCGGAATCGAGATAGTGAAAATGGCCAAGAAAGTAGCCGGTAAGTTCGGCTTGCCAATCATGGTACACATCGGCGATGTCGATAAACAGGTTTCACCGACATTAACCCGGGAATTTCTCCCCCTGATGGAGAAGGGTGATATACTGGCTCATGTTTTTACCGCCCAGATGGGTGGTGTGCTGCGTGCCGATGGCACCGTCTTGCCGGAGCTGAAAGAAGCCATGGCCAGGGGGGGGATACTGGATACCGCCCACGGCCGGTTTAACTTCAGCTTCAAAGTCGCCAGGAAAGCCATCGACCAGGGTATATTACCTTACACGGTAAGTACTGACCTCACCGTTCCGTCACTGACCGGGCCGGTATACGGCTTACCCGTAACGATGTCGAAATTCCTAGCCCTGGGCTTTGACCTGAAGCAGGTAATCGCCATGACCACCATCAATGCTGCCCGGTCCATCAGCGCCGATGATACCATCGGTAGCCTCAAACCCGGCATGGCGGCGGATGTTTCTATCCTGGAGCTACTATCCGGCACCTGGGAGCTTACGGACTCACAGCAGGAAACGGTAAAGGTAACCAGGTTGCTCTCCCCGAGCATGACGGTAAAGGCAGGGCAGCTAATCGCCACCGCGCCGCTGGCCCCGCCACCGTCGCGGAGGTAATACTCAATGATTCGGTAAGAGAGGGGGCTTCACCTCTCTCTAAAATCTCTTTTCCCTCTCCCCTTCGTGAGGGGAGAGGGAAAAAGGGTAAGGGGTCAACAAACAATCTCACCACAGGTCGTTTTGCAGCAGCATCCTGGTATGCCATGATATTTCAAGATTTGATGGAGGTATAAGCCATGCGTGAAAATAAAGTCAGGACAAAAATGAAGCAGGGCAAGCTGGCCATCGGCACCTATGTGAGCCTGGCCGACCCGGCAGTAGTCGAGATTATCGGCCTTGCCGGCTTCGATGCCGCCTTTATTGACATGGAACATACCGCCTTTGATTTGAAACTGGTGGAAGAGATGATAAGGGCTTGTGACCTGGTCGGTATTACTTCCCTCGTTCGCGTCCCCGATAACAACCCCAAGACCATACTCCGTATTCTGGAAATGGGTGCCCAGGGTATCCAGGTACCGCACATTGCCAGCAGGGATGACGCTTTAGCCGTGGTTAAAGCGGTGCGATATGCCCCGCTGGGCGAGCGGGGAATGGGTGGCTCAACGAGAGCGGCACGGTACGGCTCCGTCCCCCTGGCGGAGCATACTAGAACCTCCAATGCCGAGATTTTGCTCGCGGTCATGGTTGAGGATACAGAATCGATTAAAGAGCTGGCTGATATTGCCTCAATCGAGGGGCTGGATTTAATCGCCATAGGTCCTTCCGACCTCTCCCAGGCCTTGAATGTCTCGGATAAAAACGACCCCCGGTTAAAGCGGACTATTGATGAGATTGCCACAACTTTAAAGAAGGTCGGCAAAGCTAAAATGACCTTCCCCTTGAACCACGCTGCCTACCCGCTCAATGCCGCCGAACTACAACAAATGGGGGTTGCCTATGGCAACTGCGGGCCGGCTGACGTGCTGAGGCTGCTACGCTCATACCAGGAGCAGATTAAAGAGGTTGAGCATCAGCTTCATCGCTAAAGAGTTTCATGACTTCATCCTACAGAGCAAAATCCAGGATAAAGGCAGCGGTGGTGGTCTTTGACCAGGGGAATACGCTGGTGATGGACCCATTCCCCACTATCATGGAACGGCAAAAGCACCGGTTCCAGGCAAGGTTTCAGCAGCATGGCATCACCATTGCCGGGGAACGCATCATCCATGAATGGACAAGGTCGAATCGCCTGGTTAACTACCCGTACATCGGGCATTTCTACCAGGAAGAACCCATCATTCAGGATACCCTCCGTCATTTGTCCATCAGGGAAGATATCGCCGTCATGCTGGGCCTTGAATTGCTGCTGGAATACCGCACCGGTTTAAGAGACATCATCGCGTCGGATAAGAGAACCCGGGAGGTTAAAGATACCCTGGAGCAGCTCAGAGCCAGGGGCAAGCGGCTGGGTGTGTTTTCCAATGACCGGATGGTAGCACTGGGTTTTATCCTGGAAGCCATGAATGTCAAACCCCTTTTTGAATATATCGAGACGTCAGAATCAAGCGGCATCGAGAAACCGGACCCGCGGGTATTTCAACACATCACCAGTTTCTTCAAGGTTCAGCCGGGGCTGATTGTCTATGTCGGCGATGACCCGGTGCGGGACATCGAAGCTGCCAAAGCAGCAGGATTAGCCGCCATCCAGCACCGCGTCAAAGAAAGCGCCTATGACCAGCCCTGGCGAGATTATGGGGCAAAGATAAAACACCAACCGGATGCAGTCATCGAGCATTTCAGCGACCTCCTTGACGTCATTGAGTGAAGCCAAAGCAGTTCGAACTCACGAGGCTAGCTTGAATTCATTAGGTTCTGTTCGGTTTTGGTTGACTTCCTCACCTCACCCCCTGTATCCCTCTCTCCTTTGATTTGAGGAGAGGGGGAAGATATTTTAGAGAGGGGGCGAAGCCCCCTCTCTTTTTCGCCTCCTTCCCTTCACAAGGGAAGGGGGCAGGGGGATAGGTTTATATCAACATCAACCACATGCAAACAGAACCCTTCAATACATTCATTGACACCAACATCCCGACTCTAGTATCATGTGCTGAACTTTTGCACTGACGATAAGCGATAATGGCGAAAATAATATCCTGGCTCGGTAAACGTTCCGGACTCACCATGTCACTACTGGTCTTCCTGGTGGTCACTCTGGCCATCTGGCTGCCGAGGATAAATGTGCCTTACCTCAACGACGACACCCTGGCGGTAGTCGGCACGAGTATCAGCCTTCTCGGCGACGGGCAGGACCCGGCGTTGCTGGCTGATATGGGTGATCGCTTCAATATCGTCTTGGACAAATTCCGTGTTATCTGGGCTGACAGCGGTTACCGCTTTGCCCCCTACCGGCCATTGAGTGACCTTCTGAGTCTGAAACTGATTTTCTGGCCATATGCCCCTGGCATTCCAACACTCTTTCACGGGATGGTGCTGGGAGCAACGGCAGCGCTACTTTACTTGCTGGTAGTGGAGCTAACCGGGAAGAAATTGGTGGCGCTGGCTTCTTCTCTCCTTTATGCCTTCTCGGTTCCGTCTCTCGTGGGAACATGGCTGGTGGTACACAGCCAGCCGTTTACCAACCTCTTTATCATGCTGGGTTTGCTGGGCTACATCCGTTATGTAAAGTACCACCAGAAGAAATGGCTGGTCGCTCTCTGGGTAAGTGCCATTTTTGCACCGTTCTTCCGGGAGCTAGCCTTCATCCTGCCGGCGACAGTGCTTGTTCTCATGGTTCTCGAAAGGAAGTGGGATAAGCCACTGCTGATTTCGATGCCTCTGCTGCTGGCTCATGCCAGTTTCCCTTCTTTTATGCCCAACTTGCTTCACGGTGCCATCGTGATTCAATCTCAATTCAGAGGCGGCTTTTCCCGCCTGGTACCATTAGAAATGGACGCCGGTCTGATAGCGAATGTAATCGCTCGCTACAAAACAGTCTCCTATCCCATGCCATACCAGCTTGCGCTGTTCGTTCCACCGCTTGTCACCCTGCTGGCAATGGGTGGAGTTACCTGGTTCATCTTCGATAAAAGCAAACGGATATCAAAGCTGTGGCTGCTGGCCGCTGTCGTCCTGGCTGCGGGAGCTATTTCGGGCCTGTTAATTATCGGCGGTTGGAGCTACACCTTTAAAGTAGGATATCGCTATCTGTTACCGCTGGCTTTCTTCTTTCTCGTTCCGCTGGCAAGCTTCAGATTCGGCAAGCTCTTCCCGGCATGGTTGTTTGTTGCCGGTATCCCCTTCCTTATTTTATATAACAACCAGGACCTTCATATCTGGCCGGCGTCAGTACCGTGGATTGTCATGATTATGCTCTGGGTAGATAGCTTTACCGGTAAATTGAGGGGATGGGTATCAGCAGCTCAAACTCGTCATATTCTGGCACGTTCTGTCTACTTTGTGACTATATTTATTCTGGTTATCGGTTTTGTAGACCAAATTGTTAATATTGCCTCGGTGCGTACCGTGTGGCGTGAGATTGGTGCTAAGACCATGCAAATAGGAGAGAGGCTAAGAGAGGCCCCCAAAGGCAGCATGGTTGTAGCCAACTTATACCACACCGTCGACGTTGAATACTTCGCCCATAGCCAGGTAAAACACTACCTATCAATCGACTGGAAGGACTATATTCCGGGCCGGGTACTCTCTGAGCGAGCCGACCTCGAAAAAGCGATAAGTGAAATCTTCCCGGAAAAGGATGTTTATTTGTTAGTCGAAACCGGGAACCACCGGTCAGACCAATATTTGGATAACCCGCCAGGAACTCTAGTGCTGGTGGATAACTTCACTGTCCACAGCCGGTATTACTTCCTGGACCCATTGCATAATCTGGCGCCGCAGGCATTATGGAAGAAGACCGCCCCGCCGGACCTGCTGTATTCCTTCATCCGTAGTGGCGGGCTATTCTATCGTGAGTATAACCAGACCTATTCACTATATAAGCTTACCAGCTTTTCGCCAAGGACGGCCGGGGGAAAATAAGATGATTGCAGGAAGGATAATAAAGAAAATCGCGACGAAGCTGCCCTATTTGAGGCAGCCTTTTCTGGAGATAGACCAACTGAGGGCTGAGTTAGCCGCATACAAAACGGACCAGTTCGTCCCCGCGGGGCATTTCTATTCGCCGATTCCATCAATTGAGCAAATCAGCCTTAACGAGGCAAGAATCTTCGGCTCACCCGAACGGAAACTTCCCGCCATTGAGTTGAATGAAGAACAGCAGATACTTCTGTTGAGTCAGTTTAAGCCCTATTACGGGGAACAGCCATTTCAAGCTAAGAAGAAACAGGGAGTAAGATATTTCGCGGAAAACCCAAACTTCCCTTACTCAGATGCCATCTTTCTATACTGCATGATTAGGCACATCCGACCGAAGAAAATAATAGAGGTTGGGTCAGGCTACTCGTCTGCCGTCATATTGGACACAAACGAGCTATTTTTGAATAATGCCGTATCCTGCTCCTTCATTGAGCCTTATCCCCAATTGCTACTCTCCCTAATCTCGGACACTGATAAAGCCAGAATTAAAATTATTCCAAACAATCTTCAGGATGTGCCATTAACCTTGTTCGAGCAGTTGTCAGCAGGGGATATTCTTTTTATCGATAGCACCCACGTATCAAAGGTGGACAGTGATGTGAACTACATCTTTTTTAACATCTTGCCCAAGCTCAAGAACGGGGTGTATGTTCACTTTCACGATATTTTCTATCCCTTTGAATACCCGAGGGAATGGATATATGAGGGTAGGGCGTGGAATGAAGCCTATCTATTGAGAGCATTTCTGGAGTACAACCAAGCATACAGAATAGTATTTTTTAATGATTTTTTGGAGTTGTTCCATAAACACAGAAAGAAACTCGCTGCTCAAATGCCTCTAATTACGAAACATAGGGGAGGGAGTATCTGGTTGAAGAAAGAGCTTATCGAATGAATCCGGTAAAGCACCGGTTAATAGGAAAATAACGTAATACTCCCCAGACCCTCCTAACAGTGAGATATGAAAAGCTTGAGTAGGCAATAAGCGAAAATGGCGAGAGAAATCCTGAATGGTATAGTATCCTGGGTCTTTATACATCCTTGGTTTGTCATGTCCGTAATCGCCTTCTTGGTAGTGACTCTCGCCATCTGGCTACCAAGGATAAGTATTCCCTACCTTCGTCGTTGCTTTGATGTCGTAATGCAAGAAAGGATTCTTAAAGTTCTTCTCCCGACGATTCTGAGTGTTGTGCTCTTGCTCCCATACTATTTGTCTTTTCACAGGGGCTACGCTGATGATGCAGAAGCAATTTACGCCCGGGCAGGCTCACAAATTGCGGAACATGGCTTGAACGCCAATCTTTCCGAGTACTTCAGGTGGGTTGCCAATCCTCCTTTTGCATCGTTCCTGCTTGCGGCTGGCTATAAACTCTTCGGGGCAAGTCCGACGGTTAGCCGGTTCGTCACCTTTCTTTTTCCCCTTCTATTTTCGCTCTTTCTCTATTTCTATCTCCGGAGGAGAGAAGGCATTTTCGGCGCTTTTGTCCCGGTTTTGCTGGTTATCGTCAACCCGATTTTCATCATTTACTCGAAGTATGTCGGTTCTGACGCTCCTTTCCTGGCCTTCTCCTCGACATCGCTACTAATCATACTGTATGCAGATTCCCTCAAGGGAAAGAGGCTAATCCTATCTTCCATCTTGCTCGGCATATCACTCGCCACCAAGTACCTGGCTTTGTTTCTTTTCCCGGTGGCTTTTATTTACTCGTTGGTCAAAACCGGGATTTTTAGCGAGTTTTCAAAGACAGGGTTATTTTCTGTCATTCGTTTCAATCTTTGGTACTTTGCTCTGGCGCTCCTGGTAAGCGTCCCCTTTCTCGCCATTGGCTTTATGTCCGTGGCCGGCGTTCGCACCCCCATATATGGGTTCATGTTTGTCCCGGATGAGTGGTTAGGGCTTGCCCCAAATTTTAGCGGATTCATACCGCGTATTTTCGCCTATTTGATGTATCTCGGACTTTTCGTCGGCCCATTCTTTTTGGTTCTTGTTCCTGATTTATGGAGAAGAATCGGCAAAATGCGGTTCTTTTTACTGCTTGGCGGTCTGGCCGTTCTTACCTTCGTCGTTCATCTTTTCTTCCCTATCTCTTCCCTGCATACTTACGGAGGTACTGTCGGCGAAATGAACCTTCTCGGGCTGGAGGGTTACTTTTCTCCCACCCATCTCGATGTAGGACTGTTTCTGGCGCTGCTGGTGGCAGAAATTTTGATAGTTAGCCTGGCGCTTGACCTGAGGCATAATGGGGATAACAAGATAGTCTATCTGTTTTACTGGATTCTAATTCCCATTCTCTTGATGCCATTACTCAGGGATGCACAACGGTATTTGCTTATCGTTATAGTCCCTTTGTCACTATACATGGCCTTCGTCGCCAAGAGGATGTATGCTGAGCGAATGAAGCCGTTTGTTATCGGTGTCCTGGGACTGCACGTCATGTTTTATCTTTATTGGGGAGTCTTACTGCTGGGCAAAGTGATATATTAAACCCGGCCCTCTATCACCGAACCCTCGTAATCAGGAAACAGCCCCCCAGCACCATGAAAATCCCCACCCAGTTGAAGATGGTCATGCCTTCCTTCAAGAAAACGAAGGCAAACACCGCCGTGATAACATAAGACAGGCTCATCAGGGGATAGACCTGGCTCACATTCATGGTGGATAGCGCCCCCAGCCACAAGACCAGAGATATAACATACAACAATACGCCGAGAAGGACGCGTGGATTAGTAAAGATATGAAACAGCGTCGGGAAATTGAAAAGCTGTCCCGCACTGTTTATCGCGCCAACCTGGCTCATGCCGCTCTTCATCACAATCTGCCCTATTGCCGTCCCTAAAACGACAAGGATTACCAGTGCTAAGGCAAACATTCCAGCCCCCTTTTTACTGCTTTTTAGTCTTCGCCAGAAATTCATCAAATTTCCCTATCATGTAGTCTACCGCCTGGTCGCTGATACCCGGGTAAACCCCGATGAAGAAAGTGTTCGTCATCACGAAATCGGCATTCGCCAGGTCACCAACAACACGGCAACTAACGTCTTTAAACGCCGGCTGTCTCAAAATATTGCCGGCAAAGAGCAGGCGGGTCTCAATATTAGCCCCCTCCAGAAAGGCAGTTAGCTCGCCCCTGGTGAAGTTCAAACCGGCTCTAATCGTTAAAGGAAAGGCAAACCAGGAAGGTTCAGCCTTCTCATGCCAGGTGGGCAAGATAAACCGGTCTTCGTATTTTTTCAGCCCGTCAAAGAGGCGGCTAAAATTATGCTTTCTCCTCTCGATAATCCAATCAAGCTTCTTGAGCTGGGCTACTCCCATGGCAGCCTGAATATCCGTCGGTTTGAGATTATAGCCAATATTGGAATAGACGTAACGATGGTCGTAACTAATCTCTTTATCCCCGGTCTTTATCTTATATTGCAACCTTTGTCCGCAGGCCCCGTCGGGTGAAGCATCGCCTTTACACCAGCAGTCTCGTCCCCAATCTCTTAACGAGCGGGCAATTTTGGCTAACCGGGGATTATCGGTAAAAACAACTCCTCCCTCCCCCATGCTGATGTGGTGGGCCGGGTAGCAGCTCAGCGTGCTTAAATCGCCAAAAGTGCCGACCAGTTTTCCACCCCACCTCGACCCCAGGGCATCACAGCTATCTTCTATCAGGTACAGGTTATTCCGCTTGCATACTTCAGTTATCTTATCCATCTGGCAGGGATTGCCTAAAGTATGGGGAACAAGCACCACTTTCGTCCTGGGCGAGACGGCTTCTTCCAGCTTATCAGCGTCAATGTTGTATGTTCCCAGCTCGCAATCGACCACTACCGGAACCAGGCCATTTTGGATAATCGGCGCAAAAGTGGTCGGGAAGGTTACTGCCGGCGTGATTACCTCGTCCCCGGGCAGGCAATGTCCCCTGAGCTGCCGGGACATCAGGGTAGCGACCGCAATCAGATTTGCTGAGGAGCCGGAATTGACCAGTATGCTCTCCTTGATACCGAGAAAATCAGACAGCTCTTTTTCCATCTGCTGTCCATACGGGCCAAGCGTAATCCAGAAATCAAGGACGGCATCCACCATGTTGCACATTTCCTGCTCATCATACACCCGGCCGGCATAGTGAATCTTGGATTTTCCGGGAACAAACTCCGCCTTCTTATGGGCTGTCTCGTAGTATTTCTTGACCTTTTCCCGGATGTCTGCCCTCAGCTTTTCTGACTCGTTCATCTCATTTACTGCCCGCGCGGTGAATTCTTTTGAAACCAGTCTATCGTCATTCTCAAGCCGTCTTCCAGAGCTACACCGGGTGTCCAGCCCAGGATTTCTTTCGCTTTGGTATTATCGCAATAGAAATGCCAGGTTTCTCCGGGACGATAGCTCAAAGCTCCAATCCGGGGCGTCACCGGGCTGTTCATCAATCGCAGGACCATCTCCACCACATCTTTTATTTTGTATTCTATACCATTGCCAATGTTAATCGTTTCACCGATAGCTTTTGGACTTACCGAAGCCCTGATAAAGCCATCAACGATGTCATCAACGTAATTAAACTCCCTGGTCTGCTCTCCCCCGGTCATCTCAAGAGCTTCGCCTTTAAGCACCTTTTGAATCAGTGAAGGGATAAGCATATCGCTCGTTTGAGTCGGGCCATAGGTTAAGAAAGGTCTCAGGGTAACAATGGGTAGCCCGCTGGTCTTGTACAGCATCTGGCAAAACACGGTAGTTGCCACCTTGGATGCCGAATAAGGAGAGACGGGATTGGGGATTTGATTTTCTCGAAATGGCACCGGATTATCCCCGTATTCTTCACAGGTACCGGTATTGACAAAACAATCGTAGCTAATTCCGTTCAAAGCTCGTAAAAGGTTCACCGTCCCACCAACATTGACCTCGACCATCCTATCCAGCACTTCCAGAGAGCGGCTGACGTCAACATAAGCCGCCAGGTGAAACACCTTTTGCGGCTGAATATCCTGCATGACCTTCTGCAATTCCCGGAAATCGGTTAAGTCCGCCGAATAGAGCTTAATCTGGTCGCCGATATCGGCGAGCCGCCAAAGGTTCGAGCTTGTTATGTCCAGCCCGGATACTTCCGCTCCCTCTTTTACCAGTCTCCTGGCCAGCTGGGAGCCGATAAAACCGGAAATACCGGTCACCAGCACTCTGGCGTGGCGCAGTGTTGTTATCATGTGACCTTATTCTGCCGGGCAAAGAACTCCTGGTACCACGCAATAGTTTCCTTCATCCCTGCTTCAATACTGTATTCCGGCTGCCAGCCCAGGACATCCCTGGCTTTTTGGGCGGAGAGGTACTGCTCCTTAATCTCTCCCGTAGCCATATTCATTACCTGCGGGGCTAAATCTTCCCGGTTCATCAATTTCAGTATCAGCCGGGTAATATCGAGGACGGTCTGACGCGTCTCGTTACTGAAATTGAACGCCTCGCCGAGAATTTTCTTATCGTCCATCTTTTCGGCCAGAAGCAGATACGCCCCCACCGCATCGAGGATATAGATATAATCGCGAACATAGCTGCCATCACTGCGAATCACCGGTCTTTCACCCCGGATGACAGACCGGATGGTCCCGGGAATAATACGGTTAAAATTGAGGTCACCGCCGCCGAAGAAGTTACCGCAGCGAGTTATACCAACCGGGAGGTGATAAGTCTGATAGTAAGCGTGTGAAATCAAATCAACGCAGCTTTTAGAAACATCGTAGGGGTAGCAACCAATCAGCGGGAAGCTTTCCGTATACGGTAGGTCTTCCTGGGGGCCATAAGCCTTATCGCTGGAAGCAACCAGTACCCGGGAGATGGTGCTGGTACGTCTGCAGGCTTCCAGCAGGTTCCATGTCCCTCTAATATTGGACTCGAAGGTGCTCAAGGGATTACGATTCGCAATGCTGACAATGGTTTGAGCACCCAGATGAAAGACGGTGTCTATTTCATACTCGTTTAGGGTTCTCTCCAGGAGAGCATAGTCTTGCAATTCTCCCCGGACAATATTGATCCTGTTATTAAAACCGCTCCAGTTCAAATTAGATTTGGGCACTAAATCACGAATCAGCCCGGTTACCTCCGCCCCTTTCTCCACCAGGGTTTTGGTCAACCATGAACCAACCAGCCCGGTGCACCCGGTCACAAAAACTCTACGGTCTTGCCAAAAGGTCTTCAGTTTGCACCTCCTACCACACTTTCCAGGACGGGTGTCCACCTTCCCAATCCTCGTTAAGCAGCTGCCAGTCCCGATAAGTGTCCATACATTGCCAGTACCCGTCATGGGCATAGGCCGCTAGCTGCCTATCCTTGGCCAGCAGCTCCAGCGGCTCTCGCTCAAAGACACACTTATCATCATCATTCACGTAGTTGAAAATTCGATGGTCGAAGACAAAAAAGCCACCGTTGATGTAGTCCCCCCGAATCGGGGCTTTTTCCTTGAACTCCTTGACTACATTACCCTCGACCAGCCGTAGCTCCCCGAATCGGGACGGTGGGTAAACGGCGGTTACTGTGCCAGTTTTACCATGAGCGCGGTGGAAATCCACTAGGTTCTTGATATTCAGCCGGGCCACGGCATCACCATAGGTGAGCATGAATAGCTCGGTATCAATATATTTTTCAATGCGTTTAATGCGCGCCCCGGTCATGGCTTCCACCCCGGTTTCCGCCAGGGTAACCGTCCATCCCTGCTCCTGATGGGAGGTGTGTACCTCGATTCTGTTTTCATTACCCAGGTGGAGAGTAAAATCGCTGGAGGCAAGCTGGTAATCGCAGAAGTACTTCTTTATCAGCTCACTCTTATAACCCAGGCAGAGCACAAAGTCCTTGTACCCGTAATAAGCATATGTTTTCATGATATGCCATAATATCGGTTTCCCGCCTATCTCAATCAATGGTTTAGGTTTTTGCTCGGTTTGCTCGTGGAATCTTACTCCTCTCCCGCCACAGAGGATTACGACCTTGACGTTTTTCGTTTCCACTCTCTCACTCCTCTGCCAAATTCATAATCGAGCACATTCCGGACGAACTCCAGAATAGTTGTCGACTTGACGTGCGATTTACCTTCTTTACGAGGTTGAAATTCCACAGGCACCTCGCCGACTTTGAGACCAAGGTATTTCGCCTTGACCATTATCTCAGTATCGATAAACCAGTCTTTAGATACCGGGCTGAATATTTCCAAAAGCTCTCTCTTGAAAACCTTGGGAGTACCATTGACATCCAGGGTATCTACGTTAAAAATAACCTTGACCAGCAGGTTATAAGAGACAGATAGAATCTTCCTTATTGCACCATCATTACGGACTACTCTCCGCACCTTAGCCAGGCCGTAGTTCTCTTTGCTGATAAGATCAAACACGCTAACGACCGCCGCGGGTGCAATCTGGCCGTCACCCCCCATGTAGCCCACAAATTCACGGTCTGCCAGTTTCAGGCCGTTGATGATACCCCACCCATAGCCCTGATTAACCTTAACATGGACAACCTTGATTCTATCGGCTTTTTCCCGGGCCAGGGCTTCTAGCATTTGAGGAGATTTATCTATTGAGCCATTATTGACCAGTATTAACTGGTAATCGATAGAAGCTTGCTCAAAACTGGCGATTAGCCCTTCTACAACTCGCTGGATATTATTTTCTTCATTATAAAAAGGAATTACTAATGACAGACCCAACGTGCCTAACCTTTCGAGACAAAGTACATGGCCTAGTATAGCATTTACCACGAAATAGTGGTAGTGCTGGCATGCATTGACTTGAAGCGCACGACATGCTATATTGGAGACACTCTGATTTCAATCAGCCTCGTCGGGCAAAGTAGAACTTTTGAGTTTATTGATGACCTGGACAGACATCATCCTCGAAAAGCTGAAAGCGAACCAGCTACGGGCAGTATGTTATGTCCCGGACATTGTGCTCGCCCCGATTATCACCGGGGCTGAGCATGATTCTTTCTTCACCACACTACCCTTGACCCGTGAGGAAGAGGGTATCGGGCTGCTCACCGGGCAATACCTGGGCGGCCAGCGGGGTGTCCTGATGATGCAGGTCTCCGGTTTGGGAAACAGCATCAACGGTCTGGCTTCACTGGCCATCCCCTACCATATACCGTTTCTCATGCTCATCAGCCAGCGTGGCGAGCTTGGCGAGTTTAATGCGGCCCAGGTGACCATGGGGCGCTCCGCCCGGCCCATACTGGATAGCCTGGGCATTCAGCATTTCACACTACGCCGCCTTGATGAGGTGGCCGTGCTGATGGACGGAGCTATCAAGACCGCATTCACTGCCCAGCAACCGGTTGCCCTGTTCATTTCAACGGAGTTGGTAGGGTGGAAAAAGGAAGCATAGCGACCATCTGCCAGGAATAATAATTTGTACCGGTAAAACACGGCAATAAAATGGTAGTACAAAAACGAGGGAAGAAGGGACTTATCAACCGCCTGGAGGCGACACGGTACCTGGTGGAGCGGGCCCCGCAGGCTCTCATCGTGGCCGGACCGGGCAACGCCAAATTTGACCTCGCTGCCACCGGCGATAGGCCGCAAAACTTCTATGTCTGGAATAGCCTGGGGCTGGCTCCATCCATCGGGCTGGGACTGGCTCTTGCCCAACCGGAAAAGCGCGTTATCGTCCTGGATGGTGACGGCGGTACGCTGATGAACCCCGGCTCGCTGATAACCACCGCCTGCCTGGCACCACCAAACCTGTTACACATCGTCTGGGATAATTGCCAGTATCAACTGACCGGCGGCCAGGCGACGGCCACCGCTAAAGTAACCGACCTGGCCGCTTTAGGCCGGGGAGCCGGTATCAAGCACGCCGTAGCCATAACCACCATGAGCGAGTTCAAGAACGGGCTGGAGGTCTGGCTGGACGAGCCGGGCCCCTGGCTGGTGGTAGCTAAGATAGACGATAGCCCTGCCCCGGGCCGTCCCCCCAAAGACCCGGTCTGGATTAAGCACCGGTTTATGCAGATTGTAGCCCACCCTGATGTTGCTCCCTAAAGACGCTTTCTCCTCCTGACACTAATCATTATGTTAAGTCCGTTCTGGAGACGGTTTGTTGCTGAACTCATGACTGCTTCAGCACAATTATTCATTATTTACTAAACCCCTCACCCTTTTATCTTTCTCCTTCTCCCTCTTCCCCTCCTACCTTTCATAAATACGGGGGCTTTCATAAAGACAGATGGATAAAGAAGGATTTAAAATCCCTCTCATTCTCCCCTTTCTCAAATGGAGAGGCGTTGCTAAAGACCGTTTTGGTAATCCATAAAACGGAGTAGCTTACGTAGAGGGGCGAAGTCCATCTTTTTTATCTCCCCCTCTCCTTAATCGAAAGGAGAGGGGGATTGGGGTATGGTCGTCCAGAAGCAATCATGGATTCAGTCATTAACCGGACAGGACGTTGGTTATAGCGAGAAACTTTTTGAAAGGTTCCTTAATAATCCCGAGTTCTGGTTTGACAGAAGAGGGTCTGCCATTCTAAAGTTATAGGATAAGGTTCTTTCCCTTTACCAGTCAAGCACAACCAGAACAGAGTACCTAATAAAGAATCAGGAGGTATAAGAATGTTTATCCAGGAACAAATTGCAAATGCACGAAGAAGAATAAAGAATATCGAGGAAAATCCTCGCCCCGAATATATGAAATGCAATAAGTTGCTTTACGAAATAGAACTGGAAGAGTGGCTGGAGCTTGAGGAGAACTGGAAGGCCGGCAAGCCCTTTGCAATGTTGAGCGGTGCCGGTAGATTAACCCGGCCTCTGGGGTTTGAAGCCTGTAATCTTAGTGGCTGGGGCGATAGAGTGAGAGACCCGCAGAAGTATCGTAATATGGCCGTCAGCAAATTCGGCTTTCCCGACCATACCTGCGACCGTACCATGCCCCCCGTAGCCTTGTACCTCAATGGCGAAGTGCCTATCCCCAGGCTGATTTCCTGCATGCATTCCCCTTGTGGGCCTGAGGGAATGTGGGCACCGATGAGCATCGCCAAATATATGGGAATACCCTTTTTTGAGCTTCTCAGGCTAGAAAAGGGTAAAGATAAGGGCGATAAGAGTGTTCGCTTCGTGGCGGAGCAGTTGGCTGAGCTAATCGAATTTGCCGAGGCCACCGTACCCGGTATCAAGTATGACGAAGACAAACTCATCGAGTCTTTAGCAATGGACCAGCAGGCGGCGCCTTATCTACGTGACCTCTACGAACTGAGGAAGAAGGTACCCTGCCCGGTATCATCCCAGGATGCTGCCCGCCTGGGATTACGACCGGGGGGAGATTGCAACCCCAAGGGGATGCAGTATTTGAAGCTTTATCACGAGGAAGCCCACGAACGGGCGGCAAAAGGGATAGGCGGGGTAAAAGAGGAGAAACTGCGCATTGCCTGGACCAGCACCTTCAACTACGGGAGGGGAACCATGGACCTGCTGACTAAAAAGGGGGTTAGCCTGGTCTGGTTTAATAATGGTACTGGCCCTCAGAGATATTGTGCCGGTGATAGGGACCCCTATGAAACAGAAAGGGACTATGGCCGGAAACTGACTCCGCTGGAGGAAATAGCAACATACCATAACTATAATACCTGGGGACACGGAGCTGACGAGTGGATTGACCCCCTGATTAAAATATGCCGTGACCTGAAAGTGGATGCCCTGGTTGATTTTCAGCAGGTAGGGTGCATCGTTACCAGGGGCTTCAATAAGATTACTGCTGACAGGGTTACGAAGGAACTTGGTATTCCCGTGCTTGCCTTAGAAGGAAGAGAGCACTTTATGACCGAGGGTGAAAAGACCATAATGTACCAGAGGCTGGAAGAGTTCCTCGACCTTTGTATCGCCAACAAAAACTAAGGGGTGAAAAATCACTTTCCCCGGGGAATTTCATCCTTCCCGCAGCCCTGAGATAATAAAAACAGGGCTGCGGGAAGCGTGCAGCATTTCACAGGCAGCTACTTTAAGAATCGCTTCATCTGGAGATAATTTGGCTTGACCGGTCTCTGGATAAGCTCAAAGATAACCCCGCCGGTTTTATCAGTATCCAGATAGGCAAAGCCGCTTCCGTCAGGACGGGTAAAACTCTGCGTTACTTTCAAGCCCGCCTCTGCCGCATTCCTCTGGCTCTCCTTCATATCATTTACCTCAAAAGCGATGTGATGGAGACCTTCCCCCTTTTCCTTGAGGAAGTCTTCATGAATAGTCTTCCCATCGATGAGTTCAATTAGCTCAATCTGGATGGGACCCAGGTAGAAAAACGCCCTTTTCCCGCGGTAGCCAGATACCTCTCCGTGGTAAGTAGCGTCCGGGAAATTCGCTTCCCGCCTCTCAAATGGTCCGAACCCGAATACCTTCTCGTAATACTCCACGGTTTTATCGATGTTCTCGACCACAATCCCTATCTGGCACAACCGGGACGGCTCAAGAATGCCGCCTTTTTGCTGTGGCTCATTCTCGCTCATAATTTTCCTCCTTTTATTTCTTTTCCTTGGTCGGCTAAAATAAAGATGCTTTAACCATGGGAAGAGAGAAGAGATGGCCTACCGGAACAAAGTATACACCAGGTAGAACTTTCACTCCAATGACTCCGGCCAGATAACAGGCTAATCAACGATGCGTAATAATGCGGGAGACAAAGAGAATGGCTAACACCACTCTCTCAAATCTCTTCCTCTGTTGAGCAGGGAGTTTAAGAGGGCATCACCCTCTTTTACTTTCTTTCCCCCTCTCCTAAAAGGAGAGGGGGATTAAGGGGGTAAGGTCGTCAGCAAGCAACGATGGTTGCCTGAGGTGGGAAAGAGAAGTATTTCTTATCATAACGTGGTAGAATAGCTCTAGAAAAGTAAGACTACCAGGAGGAGACAGATGCCTAAGATGAGCGGCGGTCAATTTGTTGCCGAAACCCTGAAGGGGTACGGATTAACCCATGTTTTCCTGGTGCCAGCCATATTATGGGAAGCCATCGCCGAGATGGAGAGATTAAACATACGCCGCATCGTGACTCACGGTGAGAAAGCGGCCGCTTATATGGCGGATGGATACGCTCGCGCCTCCCACCGGCCAGGCGTGTGTATGGCTCAATCCGTCGGGGCAGCCAACCTGGCCGCCGGACTCCAGGATGCCTACCTGGGGCTATCTCCGGTAATCGCCATCACCGGTACCAGGCCATCCTTACAAAAATACCGGCACGCCTACCAGGAGATAGAACATGCTCCCCTTTTTGCACCGGTTACCAAGTTTAATGTGATGGTAGATAGTGTGGCCCAGCTCCCTTTCCTCCTCCGCCAGGCTTTCCGGGAAGCCACTTCCGGAGCACCGGGGCCGGTGCATCTGGACCTCCAGGGAATTCGGGGTGAGGCAATCACGTCAGTCGAGACAGACCTGGAGGTAATTATCGAGAAACAGTTTGCTAGCTACCCTGCTTTTCGACCGGAGCCGGAGCCACAATCAGTCCGGGATGCGGCAAAGTATCTTGTCCAGGCCCGGCGTCCCGTCATCGTGGCCGGTGGTGGAGTCACTGCTTCACAAGCCCAAAAAGAGGTTGTAGAGCTGGCAGAGAAGCTGTCGATTCCGGTAGCTACCTCCCTGGGTGGTAAAGGCACCATTCCGGACAACCACCCGCTGGCAGTCGGGGTGGTGGGTTCATATTCCCGCTGGTGCGCCAACCGGGTTGTTGCCGAGGCAGACCTGGTGGTCTTCATCGGTAGTCATACCGGCAGCCAGGTGACTAACGACTGGCGCATCCCCTGCGCCGGCACACCGGTCATCCAGATAGACATTGACCCCGCCGAGTTAGGCAGAAACTACCCCGCAAAGGTGGCACTCCAGGGAGATGTACAGGTGACGTTACGGCGGCTGATTGAGACACTGGAGGCGGTAAAACCACCGACGAAGTGGTTAGAACGGGTGAGACAGCTTGTCGCCGAATGGCGCAATGATGTGGCAGTGGAGCGTAACTCTGAGGCTTCCCCAATCCGACCGGAACGCATCTGCAAGGAGCTTTCCGAATTTATGCCATCGGATGCGATACTGGTGGCTGATACCGGTCATGCCGGAATCTGGACAGGCACAATGATAGACTTACTGCACCCCGGGCAGAGCTATTTCCGGGCTGCCGGCTCTCTGGGGTGGGGTTTCCCGGCATCGCTGGGAGTCAAGTGTGCCCAGCCGGAGAGACCGGTCATCTGCTTTACTGGGGACGGCGGGTTCTGGTACCACATCGCTGAGCTGGAAACTGCCCTGCGCTGTGGCATTAACACGGTAACGGTGATAAATAACAACCATTCCCTAAACCAGACGAAAAAGGGAGCAGAGGGAGCTTATGCCGGCCGTCCGGGAGATTCCGATGCGGTGTGGCAATTCCGGGAGGTTGATTTTGCCCGGCTGGCACAGACCCTAGGCTGTTTTGGTATACGGGTAACACAACCCGGGGAGCTGAAAAAAGCCCTGGCACAAGCCCTGGCCGCAAACAAACCGGCGGTGGTTGATGTCGTCGGCGATATTGAAGGCATCGCCCCTCCGCCATGGGGCTGATGAGAAACCATGACGGTAACCCATCTTTCATGCTATGATTTAGACCAATAACCGGCAAGATGAAGCGGAAAGGAGAAAACTACGGCAGACATCAGGATTGAGAAACTGGCGCAGACGCTGGTTGAATACTCGGTGGCGGTGCGTAAAGGTGACCGCGTGGTAATAAACGGCAGCACCCTGGCTGAGCCATTGCTGAAGGAAATCTACACCAGAGTATTACAGGCAGGAGGACATCCGCTACTGATGGTTTCCCTACCTGGTACCGAGGAGAGCTATTTTCGCTACGCTTCAGATGAACAGCTTAAATATGTACCCAAACCAATGGAACTGGTCATGGAGACATATGACGTACGCATCTCCATACTCGCCGAGAGCAATACCAAAGCTCTCAGCAATGTGGAGCCGCGCAAAATCGTCTTGCAGCAGCAGGCCCGCACGGAATTGATGCGTACCTTTATGCGGCGCTCTGCCGCCGGCGAGCTGCGGTGGACAGTGGCACCTTTCCCGACCAACGCCTTCGCCCAGGATGCCGAAATGGGCCTCAGCGAGTACGAGGACTTTATCTATGGTGCCTGCGTACCGGATTTGGATAACCCGGTGGGATACTGGCAACAGTTTTCCGCCCGCCAGGAGAAGCTGGTCAACTGGCTAAAAGGGAAAACTAAAATACATGTCACGGGTCCGGAGACTGATTTACGCCTCAGTATCGCCGGGCGCAATTTTGTCAACTGTGATGGCCGCTACAATATGCCTGATGGAGAGATATTTACCGGACCGGTTGAGGACAGCATCGAGGGCAATGTCTGTTTCTCATACCCGGCAATATACCGGGGGAGAGAGGTAACCGGCGTCCGGCTATGGTTCGAACGGGGTAAGGTAGTGAAGGCAACCGCCGACAAGAATGAGGACTTTTTGCTCAAGACACTGGATACTGACGCAGGCTCGCGCTCGGTAGGCGAGTTTGCCATCGGCACCAGCCAGAGCATCACCCGCTTTACCCGTGAGATACTGTTCGATGAGAAAATTGGCGGCAGCTTCCACATGGCACTGGGCGCCGGCTACCCTGAGACCGGCAGTAAGAACGAATCAGCCATCCACTGGGATATGATATGTGACCTCCGTCAAGGCGGAGAGATATGGGTAGATGACGAACGCTTTTACCACAACGGTAAATTTACGATTGATATCTAGTAAGAGTAGTATTGCGGCTTCACGATAAATCCTTGAGATTGCCACGCCTGCATGCCGTAACGCCCGCCGAAGTCATCGGGGGACGGCGGGCAGGTAGCCCCGGAGAGACGGAGGGCAAACAACTCGGCGTGCAGGCACGGGGTATAGCGACTTCCCCGCAATGACAATGGTGAAATTACCTGTCAACCAAGAGAGAGTTTACCTCATACCATGGTTCCGTTCGGTTTTGGTTGACCTCCTCACCTCACCCCCTGTATCCCCCTCTCCTTTGAGGAGAGGGGGAAGGTATTTTAGAGAGGGGGCTTCGCCCCCTCTCCTCTTTCTTCCCCTTCCCTTGCGAAGGGAAGGGGACAGGGGATAGGTTCTTACCAACATCAACCATAACAAACAGAACCTGTACCATCACCGCTTGACAAATCAACACATAGTATGTTTTCATTAGAAAGTTTAACCTGACTTGGGGATTAAATCATTCGTTAGCCTGTAATTTCCCAGCATGGTAAAAACAGGATAGTCAGGCTCAGTAAGTTTTGCATTGGTGACCCCAACTTCCGGAAATAAAACCAAGGAGGACGGAAATGCCAAAGCAAGCCAAGTTGTTACTAGCGCTGGGGTTAAGTCTTGTCTTGTTGGTATCAGGTTGTGCCCAATCGACACCTGAGCCAGCGCCCACTCCCGCACCCGCACCCACACCTACCCCAACACCCACGCCTACGCCCACACCGACGCCCACGCCTACACCTGCGCCATCACCAACCGGCCCCTACGGAGAGCTCAGAATCGCGATGAGTTCAATTTACGGGGAGAGATTTGACCCATCTACGGAGACCACCGGTGCTCAAAACATGTACATGAGGGCATACCTGGAGCCATTCATCAATAGTACCTACGAGAGCCCGGTGACGCCGTGGCTTCTGGAAAAATGGGCGATGGCCCCCGATGGTCTATCCTGGACTTTAACTGTCCGTAAAGGGGTCAAATTCCATAACGGCGATACCTTTACCGCTAAAGACGTAAAGTTCACTTTTGAGCGATACATGGCAAAAAGCTATGCTCACGCCGGAACCTTGGTCACCTTTAAGAATGTCGAAATAATCGATGACTATACGGCTCGTCTTAATACCACCGTCCCGCAACCCTTCGTCGTCGATATTCTGATGAGAGAGGCCGCCCTGGTGGTACCCAAGGACTACTTTGAAAGAGTTGGGGCGCAGGGTTACCAGCGCCAGCCGGTAGGTTCCAGCAACTGGAAGTTCTCCCGCCATATCCTCGGTGACATGTTTGAGTTCGAGGCGGTGGAAAACCACTGGAAAAAGACACCTGAGTTCAAGAAGCTATCTCTTATCCTTATACCGGAGATGGCCACCCGCGTCGCCATGTTAAAGGCCGGAGCGGTAGATGCCACGGATATCGGTCTGGAAGAGGTCTCCGGACTGGAAGCAGCCGGCTTCAAGACCATCAAGGGCGGTGACCCCCAGGTTCCCGTGGTCAATATCACCGGTGCCTATGAGCCGGGGGGCGGTATTATTGCCGATGTCAGGGTACGGCAGGCGCTTTCGCTGTCCATCAACCGTGAGGAAATCGCGGCCACCTTCTTCCATGGCAAAGCCTCCATGCCTGTCCTGGACAACATTGGCCCACTTTCTGGAGATGTTGATTACGCTTACTGGAAGGACTACTCAGCCAAGATGTACCGCTATGACCTGGCAGAAGCAAAGCGGCTGATAAAAGAAGCCGGGTATCCTGATGGATTCAGCCTCAAATTCTATAGCATGCCCGTCTCCGGCAGTCCTTTCCTGCCGGCACTGGCGGAGATAATACAGGCGTACTGGCTAAGGGCAGGAGTCAAAGCCCAGATAATTCCTATTGACACCGCCCTGTACTACACCTTCCGCAATGTCACGAAGACGCCTAATTCGCAGGCCATCGGTTCGGCCTCCATCTACCGCATTACCGGTGAAGGCTATGAAAACACGGGGAGGTCTTTCCTCAATCCTTACCATACCAAAGACCTCTTCGGCCTGCTCGGCAGCGGCCATCCTGAGATTGACGGGCTTATCGATAGTGTTCAGGCGGAGTTAGACCCGACGAAGAGAAAAGCAATAAACGAGAAAATCTTGAGGATAACCGCTGATGCCTGGGTGCGGATAGGGATTGCCAACGTTCCATCAATGTTTGGTCTGGGGCCTAACGTCGATTTTGATGACATGCCGAAAGCTAACTACCATCTGTCTCGTGTGGCCTATCTTATCAGACATAAGAAATAGAATCGATGCGATAATATTTAAAGATAATCGTCACCAGGCTAAGCTTGCCCTCCTCCCTTCGTTACGAAGGAGGGCAGGCTTTTACCAAGGGTTGAGCACCGGGTGGGAAGGAAGAGAAATATGTTTATCGAAGAGCAGATTCAGAACCTGCACAGAAGAATCAAGAATATTGAGCAGAATCCCCGCCCGGAGTATTTGAAAAGTAACAAGCTCATGTACGAGATTGAACTGGAAGACCTGTTGCATGCCAATGAAGCGTGGCAGGAGGGCAAGCCCTTTGCCTGGCTCGGTCATATCACCGGGGGATTGACCAAGGCCCTTGGTTTTGAACCGAACATCGCCGGCGGTAACCGGGTGATAGACGCACAGAGATTCTGGGACCTTCTGGTGAGCAAGTTTGGGTTCCCGGAGCATAGCTGTGACCAGGCCATGATGATGCTGGCCCTGCCTTTGAGCGGCGAGGTGCCTCTACCGAGGCTGGTAGTAGGCTCACGCGTCCCTTGCGACCCGGAGAGGTTTGCCCCCATGGCCCTGGCCAAGTACGCCGGGGCTCTCTTCTTTGAGCTATCCAAGCTGACCAGCAATGATTACGAGGGTCTCAGCTTCTGCGCCGAGCAGCTCGGCGAGCTGGTGGAGTTTACCGAAAAGAGTATTCCCGGTATCAAGTACGATGAGGCTAAACTCATCGAGTTGCTCGAGTTAGACCAGCAGGCAGCGAACTTTATCCATGAAACCTACGAGCTAAGGAAGAGGGTGCCCTGTCCCCTCTCACCACAGGACTGCTTCCGCATCGGCGGGCCCAGACCGGGCCACAGCCATAACCCCACCCGGGCACTGGAATATTGCAGGATGTACCGCGATGAGCTTTTCGAGCGGGCGGAGAAAGGAATCGGTGGTGTTCCTGAAGAGAAACTACGCATCGCCTGGATGGCCACGGCCCCCTTCGGCCGGAGCACCTTCGACCTCCTCAGCAAAAAAGGAGTGAGCATGGTCTGGTTTCATTACGGTATCGCCGCCCACAGCTATGGTGTGATAAACAGCCGCTTTGGCGATAGCCTCTACGGGAAGAAGCTCACACCCCTGGAAGAGACGGCCAGAGCAAGCATGTGGACGACCAATACCTGGGGAGGCACCTCGGAAGAGTGGGTCAACCCACTGGTCGATATCTGCCGCGACCTGAAGGTAGATGCGGTGGTAGACTTCTTACAGGTAGGATGCATCACCACCAAAAACCTGAAGAGAATCACCGCCCAGCGTCTGAGAGAAGAGCTTAATATTCCCACCCTTGACCTGGAAGGCAGGCAACGCTTCAACAGCGAGGCCGGCCTCATCGAGATGAACAAAAAACTGGAGGATTTCCTCGACCTGTGTATTGCCAACAAAAAGTAGGCACGCGGGTAGAGCCAATCAGGGGATAAAGATGGACAAAAAGCGAGCGCCACTATCGCCCTATCGGGTTCTCGACCTGTCTGACGAGAACGGTGTCTTTTGCACCAAAATTCTCTCTGCCCTGGGTGCCGATGTTATCCGAATCGAGCCTCCGGGAGGTGACCCAACCCGGCGTATTGGCCCCTTCTATCATGACGACCCTGACCCTGAGAAAAGCCTGCACTGGCTTGTTTACAATCTTAACAAGAGAAGCGTTACGCTGAATATCCAGTGCACTACCGGCCGGGAGCTTTTCAAACGCCTGGTGAAAACTGCCGATTTCATGGTGGAGTGTTTCCGGCCGGGCTATCTTGATGAGTTGGGGCTGGGTTATGCCGAGCTTAGCGCCATCAATCCCCGCCTGATATTGACTTCGATTACACCCTGGGGACAAACGGGACCCCGCAGCCAGTTTAAGGGGTCGAACTTAATCGCTTCGGCGGCGAGCGGTTTCATGTATCTCTGCGGTGATGCTGACCGCGCTCCGGTACAGATTAGCACACCCGTTGCATCCGTAGAGACCGGGCTACAGGCAGCCGCAGCTACCCTGGTCGTCCACTGGTCGCGGCATCGCACCGGGAAAGGGCAGCATGTCGATGTTTCCGCCCAGGAGAGCCTGATGGCACAAAACTTGCCTTATACCATGCTCTGGAAGACCAAACAAATCATTCCTTCCCGGTCAAGAACGGGAGTAACCTTTCCCCAATTTCCCGGTGGTGCGGCATTATTTGATTGCCAGGACGGAGTTGTAATTTCGACGACAACCTTTGGACCGGGACGTCTGCCTCTCAGGGAATGGCTCGCCAGCGAAGGCATGGCCGGTGACCTTCTTGAGAAAAAATGGGACCCGGTTTTCGTCGAGGGGAAGCCGGTTTCCCGTGAGCAAAGAGCTCATATCGACGAGATTTTCCAGGCGTTTACCCTGAAACACACCATGGAAGAACTCATGTTCCAGGCACAAAAACGGAAGGTCCAGGTCGCCAAAGTGAGCACCATACGTGAAGTGAGGGAAGACGCACACCTGGCGCAAAGAGAATACTTTATCGAAGTGGAGCATCCTGAGCTTAATGACAGTATCCTCTACCCCGGGGCGCCTTTCAAATCAGAAGGGATGGCCTGGCAATACTGGCGGCGGGCGCCGTTTATCGGGGAGCATAACCGGGAAATTTATATCGACGAGCTGGCACTCAGCGAGCAGGAATTAGGTGCCCTCAAGGAAGGGGGTGTGATATGAACAATGAGAGCATAGCCAACGAGTTACCCCTGGCGGGGGTAAGGATTATTGATTTCGGCCAGATAGCAATGGTGCCTATCGGAACCAGCTTTCTGGCTGATTTCGGGGCAGAAGTTATCAAGGTGGAAAGCTTCGCCCGTCTTGAGCCGGGGCGCCGTGATGCCACCATGTCCGTGGATGGGGACATATCTCCTGACCGGAGTCTTTTGTATGCCCGTTACAACCAGAACAAGCTCGGGGCGCTGCTGAACCTGAAACATCCCAAGGGGGTAGCTCTGGCCAAGAGACTGGTCAGCCTGGGGGATGTGGTAATTGAAAATTTCACCGTGGGGGTCATGTCGCGTTTAGGTCTGGGCTATGAAGACCTCCGCAAAGTAAAACAGGACATTATTATGGTTAGCGGCTCCTTCGGCGGGCAGACCGGCCCATACCGGGATTTCAGAGCACAGGGGTTTGTTCTCGCTGCCCTGCAGGGCATTGATGACCTCACCGGATGGCCTGACCGCGGGCCATGCTCCCCGGCCTCCGCCTTCGGCGACCACTACATACCTTTCATGTATGCCATCCAGATAATGGCGGCATTGGAATACCGCCGTCAGACGGGTAACGGCCAGTTTATCGATGGTTCAAGTTTCGAGGGATGCCTGGATGTTCTGGATACCGCCATCACTGATTATGGTGTTAACGGGCGAGTCTTGAGACGCCGCGGCAACCGCCACCCGGCGGCGGCACCTCACGGAGTGTACCGCTGTCAGGGTGACGAGCGGTGGTGTGCCATCGCTGTCTTCAATGACGCAGAATGGCAAAGCTTCTGCCGGGTTCTGGGTAACCCGGCCTGGACAGATGACGCAAGGTTCTCTACCTTGCTGGCAAGACTGGAAAATGTTGATGCCCTTGAACGGCTGGTAGAAACATATACCAGGGAGCGGAAGGCTGAAGACCTGGCACTGGCGCTGCAACAGGCCGGCATCGCCGCCACTATCGTCAGCAACATCAAGGACTTACACGAAGACCCGCAACTAATGCACCGCCAGCATTTCTGGGCGCCAGAGGAGCCAGGCATGGAACCTTATACTTTCGAAGCACCTTCGGCCCGGCTGAGCCAGACGCCGGCCCGTTTACAAAGGCGCCACCCGCTTTTGGGAGAGCACAACGACTATGTCTATGGCGAGCTTTTGGGTCTTGACCCCGAGGAATATGCTCGGCTGGTTGAGGAGAAGGTCATCTTCTAGAGCCTTGTGCCCTCAGTGCAACTTCTCCCCGAAGACTCTGCCATAATCCTGGCACGCTTTAATACCTTCCCGTGTTTCTACATTATTCTCAGTTAAGTTGAGCGAGCCTAGCTCAAACGGCTCCATCTTATGTTTCTCTTGCAAAGCATTCAAAATGAGGGTCGGGGCGAAGGCATCGTGCTTGTAAGAGGCGTCATGCCGGTACGAGCCAAAGGCACCACCCATTTTCCCTTCCAGCTTTGCCTGTCCCACCAGTGAGAAGAAATTTTTCACCGGCTTTGGCATATCCAGTGAAAAAGTCGGTGAGCCGAAGATATAGCCGTCATACTGCACCAAACCGGTCACATCCTTAATATCTGACATTTTTTTCACGGTAGCCTCGTGTCCGTTAAATCGTATGCCTTCAGCGATGTACTGAGCCATTGCTTCTGTCTTCCCCGTCGAACTAAAATAGGCAATCAGCACTTTTTTCATCCTATCTACCTCCTTGAATATTTGCGATTTATGCTTCCCCGGTTCCAGGCACAAGGTGTTTGACAAACCAGTCACCGGCCAGCTCAGCTACCTGCTCCAGCGTTCCCGGCTCCTCAAACAGGTGAGTGGCACCGGGAATAATCACCAGCTTCTTCTCCGCTCGAATCCTGGCCAGTGCCTTACGGTTCATATCGATGACGGGAAGGTCGTTGCCACCAACGATGAGCAACGTGGGTGCTTCCACCTGGTCGAGGACAGGTGCGGCGAGGTCAGGACGGCCACCACGGGAGACAACCGCACCGACCACGTCCGCCCTTTCCGCAGCCGCCACCAGAGCCGCCGCCGCCCCGGTGCTGGCGCCGAAGTATCCCAATCTGAGGTGTCGTACCTGCTCGCTGGATTGAAGCCAGTCTGTAGCACCAACCAACCGGCGGGCAAGCAGGCGTATATCGAACCTCTGTTTTCCCGTGATGAGGTCTTCCGCTTCTTCATCCAGGGTCAACAGGTCAAAGAGCAGGGTGGCCAGCCCGGCCTCACGCAGAACCCTGGCGACAAACTGGTTCCGGGGGCTGTGCCGGCTGCTGCCGCTGCCGTGGGCAAAGACCACCAGTCCCTGAGCCTGCGCCGGTACCAGGAGGTTGCCGTGAAGAAAGACCTCTCCCGCCTTTAGCTGAATATACCCTTCTTCCGGTACCGTCTTCCTTGCCATCACCAACCCCAACTACTCTTCTATGTCACTGTGCGGGGCACGTTTGAAATCAGTGACCTTGTTCACCTGGATGACCAGCTGGCTTTCTACCTGCGGCATCGGCCGCATGTTCTTCATTTGCGGGGTATAGCCATCAATTATGCCAATATCCGTCATGTGTTCCATTTCGCCCAGTAGCTGATAACCCGTATCGGTAGTTTCATCCCAAACAATGACCGAGACATGGGGATTGGCATGTAGATTGGACTTGTTCCCGGGCAAAACCATTCGTTCACGGCGATGCGGTCGTTATCTTTAAGCACCACGATGCGCGCTACGGCAACGTGCGGCCACTTATTTACATCTGCGGTGGCAATGAACACGTACCCAACTTTAGCTGCCAGCTGTACCGCTTGCCCCAGTACCCCACCCTTCATTTCAGAAGCCCCTTTTTCCGCGATTCCCCTAAGATTCTCAGCATGTCTTCATCTTCAACAGGATGAAATTGCTGATAAAACTGTCCCACCGCAGCGAAAAATGGCGGTGTGCGCAAACATAGCATTTCGTCTACATCTTCACCCAGTCTCCGGATGGTATCCTCGGGCCCTACCGGTATGGCCGCAACCAGCTTTGCCGGCTGTTCCGCACGGACTGCCCACAGCGCGGCTTGAGTAGTAGCTCCGGTAGCCACTCCATCATCGGTAACAATGACAATTCTTCCTTTCAGTAATATTTTAGGACGCACCCGGCGGATAAGCTCAGTACGGCGTTTCATCTCAGCAAGCTGCCGCTCTTTCTCTTGCTGGATATAAGCCCTGCCGACGCCCAACTCATCAACGACTTCCTGGTTGAGGAAAACTGTGCCGTCCTCCGCCACGGAACCCATCGCCAGCTCTTCATGGCCAGGAGTCCGCAGTTTACGAGCCAGGACAATATCAAGCTCAGCACCAAGCAGGTCGGCCACCTCACGCGCCACGACTACTCCACCCCTCGGAATGCCCAGCACCACCACTCCTTGAGTGCGATACTCTCCCAGTTCGGCAGCCAAGAGTTCCCCCGCTTCTTTGCGGTCTGCAAATGGTTCACTGCTTGTCGAAATGATTCGTACTGTCACCTGTATTTCACCTGAGACCGGACTTTAAGCAATACCTGCAGACGTCCTTTCGCTACCTGGAGATAAAAAATTGCTTGCAAATATTAGGGTCTGCATCAGGCCACTCCTTCTTCTTTTTAACAAGAATATTCTACAAACTTACTACTATCAAAGTTATAAAATAGGGCAGGAAATAATTACAATTATGTGACATTTGTATGACATTCCCAAGGAGAGGCAGGGGGCAAAACACAGGCAATCTCGCTTAGCCGGGCTTCTATATGAAAAAACTCTTTGGACAGGCTCTGCGTGATTTTATTATGCACCGTTGCAAAGTCTACCGGTGCTTGGTCCAGATCAAAGATAACAGGTTCCCACCTTAAGCCTCATCACTAATCGGCACTTCTCCATACCGGCTAAAGGCAGGCTACCGTAAAAAGCGGTGGATTGTCTAACAGGTGTTTCTCCCGGCAGAGCATTTTCCTGTCAAAATGTCACATAATTGTAATTATTTCCTGCCCTATTTTATAACTTTTACAGAGCTTGCTTCCTATAATGAAAATCCATGACTGTATTGCATAGTTGAGGAGTAGAGTCGTACGATGGAAGAAAGACCGTACGGAAGAACCGGAGAAAAGTTTGCAATACTGAGCTTCGGGGCACAGCGTATCGTCGATAGCCACGGATGCTCTGAAGAAAATGCTCTCAAGATTATGAACTACGCCCTGGACCATGGCATACGCTATTTTGACACTGCCTGGATATATTCAGAGGGACAATCTGAAGAACGGGTGGGTAAAGTAGCCCGGCTCAGGCGCAGGGAGATGTGGATAGCTACCAAGGCGTGGGCACGAGACAGCCGCGGGGCGAGGAGACAGCTCGAAGAGAGTCTGAGGCGGCTTCAGACCGATTATGTAGATGAATGGCGGATGCACAACGTCTGGTCAATCGGTGAATTAGATAAAATAACCGCTCCGGGCGGCGCATTGACGGCAGCAGTGCAAGCTCGTGCCCAAGGCCTGGTCAGACATATCAGCATCAGCGGGCACAGCAATCCCAGCGTACAAATCGAAGCGCTGGAACGTTTCCCCTTTGATAGCGTTCTCTGTGCTACCTCCGTGCTCGACCACTTTATCCTCAGCTTTGCCGAGGAGTTCCTGCCGGTGGCCAGGGCCAAAAGCGTTGCTATTGCCGGCATGAAGATTATCGGGCTGGGCCGCCTGGCGCAACTGTATGATAAGGCACTGCGGTACGCCTTCAGCCTGCCCATCGATACGGCGGTCGTTGGGATGGAGAGTATGGAACAGTTACAAAAAAACCTCGCCGTAGCTGAAGCCTATCAGCCGCTCAGCGATGGGGAACGGTTGGAACTGTTCAAAGAGATATTACCTTATGTCACGCCGGGATTTATGCCCTGGAAAGCCGAGGATTGGGACAAGCCGGTAGAGTGGAAGAGACGCTAGTACCTTCATTCCCATGTGCCCATACGCATGGCTGCATACTATTAAACAAACCACGCCGTGTTTAGATATAAAAGCCTCAATCTCATCGCACCGGGACTTGAGTCCCGGTCATTATCATTAAAAGGAGGTCAACGGACATGACTGAGACACTAAAACAGGAAGCACAGAGAATACTGGCAAATGTTCCTGAGGAGTACGTCTTCAGGTGCCATAACGGCCACATCCTGCGCAACCTGGAGGAGCTGGCAAATGAGCTAAAGACCATCACCCCGGAGGATTATTCTTTTCATGCCAATACCGAGAAAAATGACTTCACCAACTGGGTAAGAGATATTATCAAAGAGGAAAGGCTGGCCGGAGATTTACAAAAGGCACAGAATCAAGCCCAGGCAATTAAACTGGTAGCCAGCAGAGTATCTACCCTTTCCAGAAGGCTAGTCTGAATAGATGACGCCGGAGCGTCAGGGAGGAGCCTTGAGATGCGATTTAATGGTGTGAACCACCTGGCGATGGCGACGGGAGACATGGACCAGACCATCCGTTTCTGGAGAGACCTGCTAGGTATGCGCCTGGTGGCCGGATTGGGACAGCCGGGATACCGGCACTACTTCTTCGAGATTTCGTCCACTGACCTTATCGCCTTCTTCGAGTGGCCCGGCGTTAATCCTGTCGCCAGGAAAGAGCATGGACGCCCGGTAAAGGGGCCTTTCATCTTCGACCACGTATCGTTCGGGGTAGAGACGGAGAGTGACCTCTGGTCGCTGAAGGACAGGCTTGAAGCCGCCGGATTCCCCGTCTCAGATGTCATTAACCATGGCTTCATTCACTCCATCTATGCCCACGACCCGAATGGCATACCGATTGAGTTCTCCCATAATGTACCTGGAGTGGATATCAGGAAGGAGCCGCAGATGAAAGATATGGCACCTTCCGGGATAACCATGGAGGGGGCCGAACCTCAAGCCGGCATCTGGCCGGAGGTTACCGCACCTACTCCCGAAACGGAGCGGGTAGTGTATCCCGGTGCGGGAAGCGAGCTGTTTCAAGGCAAGAAAAGAACCTAGTGTAGTGTCTCATCAACAGGTTTACCAACCCCGTTCGCCCTGAGCCAGACGAAGGGCAAACTGCTTCGACAAGACTCAGCACAAACGGGTTATATGGTAAGTTATTACTGAGACACGGCACTAGAGAAATGCGACAAAAGTCGCAGACAAGTTTGAAGTCTACTGCTAAACTGATGATGGAAAGGGTAGAAGGCAAGTGGCGAGAGATGGCCTTCCCGGGTTTCACTTCCAACCCTCTCTAATAAATGGAAAGGAGGCGAGGTGACATATAGATTACGGTTTTGTTCGGAATGTTCCCGAGCTCCTCGCTTTATGGGGCGTCCAGGCTGGGTATAAGCGGCGCCTCCGGTTGTGATAACCGGACGGGAGGAGTAGTGGAACGAAGGCAAAGGGCAGGTCCCTGAAGCAGCGAATGCGCCAGGGACGTGCCCTTGTTATTTGACCCTTCTTATCATTTTTCGGCGGTTTCCCTCGTCGCCGGTTTGTGGCCGACCTCAGGATGATGCCTTTCATGGCGGAAGACGGCAGCCACCGGCAAGCCATCTGGTATTTGCTCCGGTTCAATGGCATAAACCATACCCCGGTGGATAAGAGTATGGGCCGCGGCCAAATCCAGCAGGTCGGCGTCACATGGCTCTGCTTTCTCATGCATTTTTATAGTATTGGAACTCCCGTCAAAGGTACCCCACCTTTGCACCCCAAGAGCAACAAACAACAGCTCTACCCTCCCCAGGTAGGCATTAGAAACGATTTCTTCAATATTGTTAGAAGTATGCCCGGTGCCGATTAGGTGCCGGTATTCACTTATTGCCGCCGCCTGCGCCTGGTCGAAATGTGGTTGTACCAGAGTCCAGGCCCGCTTGCGCAGTTCCTCCGCACTTAAACCTTCCGGGTTGCCCGTAATCGCTCCATCAAACAAATGCTGATAGGTATTTGCTTCCTTATAGATGGGCTGGAGATAATCAACTCCGGCCAATACCAGAGGGGCATTTTCCTCCCTTAATATTTCACGCTGCAAACCCCGGTCTATCTGGAGAAAATAGCGCATGATATTCTTCTTGGCTACATCCCCTGAACCCTGGCCGTGAACGACGATAGATTCCTTACCTTTCCCGGAGGTACCGGAATGGTATTGAAGCGTCCTTTCCACCTCGTCATAGTTGAGGGCTTCAGCCAGGCTCAGGGGGACGACGCCGGCTAAATCCATCTCCTTGGCGGCATAGCGCGTGCATTGCAGCAGCTTGACCTCGTTTTGACTGAGGGCGAGAACATAGAACCTGCCATCGCCACTGAACAAGGGTAGAAGGGGTTTGATATGAAACCGGTCGCTGACCACCACCAATTCCTTGAAATTCAACGGCAGGCGATAGTAGCGGAACATCTCCTGGGAAAGAAATATTGCCAGGCCATCATCCGGATGTTGCCAGAAAAGCCCATCTTTCAGAAGCTCCCGTAGCGGCGTCAGGAATTTCTTTACTTCTACAGGACGCGGGGCACCATTTGCCAGACGTTCCTCCACCTCACGAAGTAGATTCTTCAGCCTTACCGGATTCTGCCGGAGCTCAGCACCCAGCTTATACGTCGGCATAAAGATAGAGACAGAGTCGAATGACCGGCTCTGCGTTTCCAATAGTACTTTCAGCTCATCTTTTGATAATGTACTCATCATTCTATTTCTATCCTCAACAAGAACCTAATCAGGTATTTTTTTAGTGCCCTGCCACAGTCGGAAGCTATCAATTTCTTTTTGCAGTGCTTCAACCACTTTGGAGCTATGTGAAGCCGCCAATTGCCGGTACATCTCGATGGCCGGCCCGGCCAGTTTATCCTGGGCGCGGAGGATAAACACCGGTTCATCTCTTCCAATCTTGGGAATGTCCAGTCTTCCGTACTTCCCTGATACCGCCATTAATACCTCCTTTGTTCGGAATTGCTTCTTCCGTCTAAGGTATTATTTTGAATATGTCATTAGTAAGAATTATAAAAAAGCGGGAATATAGAAGTCATAAAATCCAAGAGGGATATATTACAGTTTCATAACAATTACTGGGCTTCAATGAAACAGACTCCGCAAGGATCACAGGGATCTAGGCTGAGGTATCAATAGGTAGAACTTTTAATCTGTGGTTTTCTGTTGAGGGGCACGCCACATAAACCAGCAGGGGACGCCGATTACCGTTATTTCCCTGGTTACTTTGAAACCGAAACGCTCATACAATCTGACATTCTCCGGCCGGTCGGTCTCCAGATAGGCAGCAAGTCCCGTCTTGTCTACGCGCGAGCAGAACTCACTTAAGAGCCGGGTCCCAATTCCCTGCCCTTGTCTTTCAGGTACCACCGTCAGAGGATCCAGATGCCAGTGTGGTTCCTTCGGGTCGTGCTTGGCCCAGGTACCCCTGCCTTTCATCGTGCGCAGCCCCGCACCTGGTCCCATGCTAAACATGGTTGGTAAAAGCCTCATTGCCTGAAGAGGTGTCATCTGGCAACGTGGCCATTCCACCATCCGCATGACGCCTACTACATGCCCTCCCTCTTTGGCAACGAATACTTGGCCGGGGAAATACCGAAACATAACTTTGAAGACGCGTGACATGCCTTGTTCGGACTTCTCCTTATCACGGGACATAGCCATGGTAAAGGGAGAGGGGGCAAAAGCACGTGCAACTACCTTGGCAGCGTCGTGTATATCCCCATTTTCTATCGGTACGATACTAATCGTTTCCATGCTTCCCACTTTCACTGAAAGATATCTCGCATTATACTGCCTGGGAAGCCTGTCAGTAAAGTCGTAAATAGCTAATTACGAATCACTAACGAACGTTTGTGGAACAAAAGTAGAACCTTTGTAGAGTAAAAGTAGCACAAAACTGGAGCTGAGGGGACAATAGGCAGAACTTTTGAACTGGCTTTCACTCTCACGATATAAACTGTTAATCCCCACTTTACAGAGTAGCGACAGGAAGGTGACGACGGTGCAAATTGTGAGCTAAGGGATACTGAAGCCGGTCCTACTGTACTTTTAGATGCTACCCACTGCGATGGTTAAATTTGAGCCTTTACGCTGGAGGATTACAACAGGTATCGACTACCTGCAGGCAATATCAACGAGCTTGTCCGGGGAATAAGGACATAGTTATCAATTTTACGAAAACGGTACTGCCTGTGCCTATCGGCAAATAGCCTGAAATGTGATTCTCGTCATGCCCCATATTTAGGTTAGCCGTCAAAGGGGACTATGCCCTGTTGCCTTCCCGGTGCTCTTTCCTTTGGCCGGGGTCTCTTCTTCATCCTCCTCACCCCGCTGTGCTCTGCGGAACTCACGTATGCTGTTGCCAATAGCATTACCTACCTGTGGCAGTTTCCCCACGCCAAAGACGATAAGTATGATTGCCAAGATAAGTCCGATTTCCCATGGTCCCAGGCGCATAATTACCTCCTCTAATGCCATATGGCTCTGGCTGAATGTTTACCTGCCTTGCTTGATCATCTCGGCAACGAGACGGACTAGCTGGGACCAGCCGTCCCTCAGTCTCAAGCTAATCACTGTCGCCAGGTTTCGCATTACCACGAGCTCGACTGATGGCCTTTCATTAAAAACACGCTGTAAATCTGAAGCTTCTATCGAGAGGATTTGAGACCTTTCCATGCATCTTGCCGAGGCAGTCAAGACATAGGGCATAACCAGGGCAGACCAGGCAAAGACATTGCCTCCCGTTAACGTTGTAATGCTGAGTGTTTGGGTAAAGGGGGTGACTTCAATCCGCATCTCAATAGCAATCTTGCCTCTTCTGACGACCCGTACTTCATGGGCGGTCTCGCCTTGAACCGCACAGCGTTCACCAGCCTGGTATTCACGCACAGCGCAAATGCTTGCGATTTGTTCCAGGTCTTGCCGGGGAAGACCATGAAAGATATCTATGTCTACTAAATCCCTGGCGGTGATTAGCTCTTGCGTCGTCATTTTAACTTCTCCTGATGCTATCATGGCTTCTAATTGCCCTTTTACCACTTTCTCTTCTTACCTGACATTTGTGCAAAGGTGGTATCCATTGCTATTAGCCTGGAAATCAAGGTCGATGGTAAGAATACGCTCCAATGGAAACAACACCTTATCCTTAGTCCGGCGAAGGTCGAAGGCTTTGAGGTAGTGATGACAACGCTCACATACGTAGAGTCGGGATAGTCCCTCGTCATCAGTGAAATAGCTCAGGGCACCCGGCTCCTCTGTACCGCAGTAGGGACACTCCAGGCGTTGAAATAACCACTCGGCATCACATCGGGAGCACAGCAGCCACCTCGCTCCGCTCTCTCTGTCCAGAAAAGCAAAATCCGGACTACCTCCGCAAATCGGACAATACCCGCGACGCCAATGCTCCTGGTTGACCAGTCTCAGCCAGGTCTGACAGCTATTCAGCAGGAATGGTCTCAAAGCAGCCTGGATGGTGAATTCCAAAATAGCTCCTTTCAGGCTACCAAGTGATGCCTGAGGAGGTAACTGACCTTCTTTAAACCAGACTTCGGTGGCCTCTTTCAGGTAGGTAAGATTGGAGGTTGAATCCACCAGGTTCTCCGTCACCTTGCCTAAAACCTCCGGATAGTCAGCACACAGAGTGATAACCAGCGCAAATGTATCCCTCATTAGCGCCCAATCAATAGAAAGGTCATCGAACGTTAATATCGGTTTTCCCGACCTTATCCGGTCATCGATGCCTCCCTCATCCGGGCTGACGTCAGGTATGCTGGCACGTAACCTGGCATCAGATTGAATGCTTAACAACCTGCGGTAGAACTCAAGGGACTTGGGCAGAGAACCATCTTTCCTCTCCCATTCCTCTAATTTTTTCAGAAGTTCACTCTCTGTTACCGTAGTCACGACGATTTTACCTCCTCACCGCTAGAAATCCTCTCATACCATCTGCCATGATGTGACCTGGCATATTCCGCTGATACCTTACCCCGGGACATAGAACTCCATGCCCCCGTGCTCCAGGGACGCATCAGCGGGTGGATGGCAGAAAGATAAATATGAAGGAAGAACATCGAGGCGGTAACAATAAAGGCAATGTCATGAACCAGCACCATCCATTGTAATAGTGGTGCCGGAGCAATCTCCTTGAAAAACCACATAATCAGCCCGGTGATGATAAAGACTATCCCGAAGACAATCACCATCAGCCACCACATCTTCTGCCCGGTATTCATATGCTCCTGGGGTGGCATTGCGGTTTCGTCACACAGAAAATAGTACCGGGGAGCGGCTATCATCCAGCCTATATCTTCCATTCCCCAGGTAAAGGCGTCCTTTATCCCTTTTTGAGTTGCCTTCCAGTTGAGAGACAGGTAAATAAGCGGTGCGGCGACAAAGACTACCGCAGCCAGACGATGTAAGAGGCGGGTCCAGCTATCCTGTGCCAGGAATCCCAGCGAAGGAATAAAGAGGATGAGACCGGTCAGAAACAGAACGACAAACGCACCGGCAATTGTCCAGTGCAAGACTCGGGTCGGCTTTTGATAGCGTTCAACTTCTTGCTCCATCATTATTTCTCCTTTTTTGCCGGGAGCTCTTTGGCTAGTTTTGCCTCCCGGGCGATAAGGAAGTTTAAGGCTAGCCCCAATATGGTCAAACCGCCCAGTATCCAACCTACGGGCTGAAGCACATTCTTCCAGGCAGTAGCTGTGACCGGAACCTGAGGATTCACCGGAAGCCCATAAACCCCGGGGGAATCATCCAGGAGATACATGACGTGCAGTCCACCCAGCTCATTATCACCATACAGGTAGGCATTGGTATTACCCTTTACCTGGAGGTCTTGTACCTTCTTTCTTCCCTCTGCCACCAGGCTAATGCGGTCACCAAACGCTAAAGCCTCTGGCGGGCAGGTCTTGACACAAGCCGGCTCATAACCGGCAGCAATGCGGTCAAGCCCAGGAGTGGTGCACATGGTGCACTTTTCCATTTTGGCAATACCGGTAATCACGTTACGGTCGCTTCGCGGCACGTCGAAAGGACAGGCATCAACGCAGTACCCGCAGCCGCTGCAGAGGTCTTTGTTGTAGGTCACCATGCCCAGCTCATGGCGAGTCACGGCTTTAGTCGGACAGACTTTAATGCAAGCAGCCTCGGTGCAGTGCATACATGCTTGACGGCTGAACAGCCAGTTTAGCTTACCCTGCCTTTCTACCTCGGTAAACTTTATCTTCAACCAGGTTTGAGATGAGAGATCAGCCGGATTCTCGTAGGTGCCGCGGTTGGTAGTCTGTTCTGCTTCTAGCTCATTCCATTGCTTGCAAGCGACCTGACAGGCCCGGCAGGCAATACATTTGGTAGTATCAAAAAGAATCGCCTTTTCTGCCATTTTATGCCCTCCTTATGTTAACCAGGAAGGCTTTAAACTCAGGTATGCCACCACCGGTATTGGGGTCATTGATGAACGGGGTGAGCAGATTAGCACTGGCACCTTTAGTCAAGCCCATGTAGCCCCAGTGCCAGGGCAAGCCTACCTGGTGTACTGTCTTTCCATCTACCCGCATTGGCTTCAATCGCTTGGTGACTATCGCTACGGCATTGACCTGGCCTCGAGCAGATTCCACGATAACCTTGTCGCCGTTTCTTATGCTCTGTTCGGCAGCCAGTTCCTCCCCCAGCTCAACGAACATTTCCGGGAAAAGCTCTGCCAGCCAGGGCAGGTTCCGCGTCATCGCCCCGGCCTGCCAGTGCTCCGATACCCGGTAGGTAGTGCAAACGTAGGGATATTTGTCAACCCCACCCTGTTCATTGGGACGCCAAATCTTGATGGCCGGGCTGAACTGGGTGCTTGACATCAGGTTCTTTACCGGGCTCTCCCAGGGTTCATAGTGTTCCGGGAAAGGGCCATCAGCCATACCCATGCCGAAGAGCCGGGCGGCACCTTCAGGTAACATGATGAAGGGGTATACTTCTGCCGGCCCCTTGGTACCGAAGCCGTCAATAACATCACCGGTCCATTTCTTGCCGGCAGCATCCCATTTGACGACAGGACGCTTCGAATCGAATGGATTGCCATTAAGGCCAACCGAAGCCCGGTTATAGATAATGCGCCGGTTCACCGGCCAGCACCAGGCCCAGTTCGAGTAAAGCCCGATGGTAGAGTTATCCTTCGGGTCATGGCGCGCCATCATATTGCCGGTTTCGTTATAGCTACCGGAGTAGAGCCAGTTGCCGCAGGAAGTAGTCCCATCATCTTTGAGCGATAGGAAATTAGCCACCAGCTTCCCGGTAGCCAGGTCGTAGCCATTTATCTCTTTGGCGACTTTATTCGGGTCAGGGCGCTCGCCATAGTCCCAGGTAAGCCTGGTGATGGCGTCAGCATTCGGCCCCCCGTTGGCATAGAGTGCTCTCAGCTTATCCATCAGGTGCACCACCATCCAGAGGTCATCCTCGGCTTCCCCCGGAGGCTCAATTGCCCGGTACCGCCATTGCGCCCAGCGCCCGCTGTTGCTGATGCTTCCCTCTTTCTCATAAGAGGCACAGGCCGGGAGCAGGAAAACCTCTGTCTTAATTTGCGTTGGGTCAACTCCCGGTCTCTTCCAGAAAGCGGCGGTCTCTGTCTCCCAGAGGTCGGCGGCTATTATCCAGTCGAGCTTCTCCAGCGCCTGCCGCTCGGCATTGGAGTTGGGTCCACTGACTGCCGGGTTCATGCCCCAGCAGAGTAATCCTTTGATACTACCCTTCCCCATGGCTTCGAAGAGCGGAAGCCAGGAGTAGTTGGCACCAGCCTGAATCTTGGGCAGGTACTGGTAGCCGAACTCATTTTCCCTGGTTGCCGCCGCTCCGTACCAGGCTTTGAGCATGCTGACCATGTATTTAGGTTGGTGCTGCTTCCAGTTCCCGCTCCTTGGGTCGCTGGTCTTGGGGGTAATCAGCTCCAGGTATTTGGCCAGAGTCGGCTGTGCCGAGCCGGGGGTGGGCAGATAGCCGGGAATGACGTGGAAAAGCAGTCCGTAATCAGTGGCCCCCTGCACATTGGATTCGCCCCGCAGGGCATTGATGCCGCCGCCGGCGATGCCGATATTGCCCAGAAGGAGCTGGACAATAGAAAAGGCACGGATATTCTGGCTGCCATAGCTGTGCTGGGTAATACCCATCGCGTAGAGGATGGTCCCGGCCCTGTCCGGTCTACCGGTAGAGGCAAAGGTCTGGCAAATCTGCAGGAATAGCTCTTTAGGTGTCCCGGTAATACTGCTTACCATATCAGCGTCGTACCGGGCATAGTGTTTCTTCAGCAGTTGAAAAACACAGTTCTGGTCCTGGAGGGTTTTATCATTCTTAGGTATACTCTTGTCATCTAGTTGATAGGCCCAGGTGGATTTATCTTTATAAGCCCTGGTGGCCGCATCATAACCGGCAAATATACCGTCGTTAAAACTAAACTTGGGATTGGTTAGCCAGGCGGCGTTGGTATACTCTTTGATATACTCCAGGTTGTAGTTCTGGGGATTCTTCTCGATATCCTCAATGATGTACTTTATCATGCCCCCCAGGAAGGCAATATCAGTGCCTGACCGGATTGGGGCATAAATATTCGCCCGGGCTGAGGTCCGGGTGAACCGCGGGTCAACATGGATAAGCGTGGCCCCCTTCTCCATCGCCTTGGTAACCCAGCGGAAGGAGATGGGGTGATTCTCCGCCGCATTAGAGCCCATAATGAGGATGACATCGGCGTTGCCGATATCCGTCCAGTGATTGGTCATTGCTCCGCGACCGAAACTTTCCGCCAGACCGGCGACACTGGGAGAATGTCAGAGACGCGCCTGGGTTTCGGTGTACACCAGCCCCAGGGCACGGTTCATCTTGGTAATGAGGTAGCATTCCTCGTTATCGTAGGACGAGCCACCAATTTGAGCGATAGCTTCAGTACGGTTTACCGGGACGCCATCTTTATCCTTCTCAATCCAATTGGCGTCTCTGGTGGTCTTGATTCTCTTGGCCATCTCGTCCAGTGCCCAGTCCCAGGACTTTTCTTCCCAGGCGGTGCTACCGGGGGCACGATAGAGGACTTTGGTGAGACGGCGAGGATTGAGTTTACCGTTAACCGTCCTTATCTGATAAAGAGATTGTGCTTTGGTACAAAGAGCACCCCGGTTGATAGGGTGGTCCGGATAGCCTTCAATGCCGGTGAGATTACCGTCTTCAGTAGCGACCAGGACACCACACCCACCGGCGCAGTAGGCACAGACGGATACCGTTTCTCCAATCTTCTTACGTAAGGGCAACCTGGAGCCACTGGCCGGGTCTATCCCGGGTTCGAGCGACCTGAGTGCGAAGAGGGCACCCATCCCGGCCCCCGAGGATTTCAAGAATTCCCTTCGACTTAGCTCCATAATACCTCCTTTAGCTCCTTCTCTAACCAGCTATCTAGCCAACGCCTAAAATTCCGTCTTATCAGCACCGTGGTAGGTTCTGAGTTATCTTCCCGGTATCCTGCTAGCTCACCTGCTCCTCCAGCTTCACTATCCCGATGCGGAGAGCACACATCACCAGCTCCACCCGGTTATGAATACTGAGCTTACGCATGATACTCGCCCGGTGCCCCAGCACCGTGTTCACCGCCATGTTCAGCAGGTCGGCAATCTCTTTACTTTTACGGCCTTCGACGAGCAGCTTCAGCCCCTGTCTTTCCCGGTGCGTCAAACCGTCATAAGGGTCAGTGTTTCCAGGCTGCCTCATCCGCTGAAAATAGTCATTCACCATGACCTTGGCCACAGAGGGGTAGAGAAAATAGCCCCCCCGGTAGACCGCCTGTATCGCTGCCACCAGGTCTGAGGCGGTCGCTCTCTTGGGAATGTAGCCGTTCGCCCCCGCCATCAACCCCCTCTGGACGTGCTCCCTGTCTTCATACTCGGTGAGTAATAATACCTTGATGTCCCGGTTCTTCTTACGGAGCTGGTAAGTGACTTCAGCTCCATCCATGATTGGCATCGCTAAATCCATCAGCACCACGTCCGGGATTTGTTCCCGTACCTTCTCCAGAATCTCCCTGCCATCGGTGGCTTCTCCGACTATCTCAATACCTTCCTGCAGTTTGAGGAGAGAGCAAACCCCCTGGCGGAACAGGGTCTGTTTGTCAGCGACCAATACCCTCACCTTGACCATTAAAGACGCCCCCTCGCCCGTTGATAGGTCGCCCCCCGTTTCCGGTTGAACTTCAGGCTCCGAGCGTGTTCTTCTTTTTAGCTACATCTAAGCATATTTGTGGTCTCATTCCATCAGTGAATTACACTTGTATTTATCAGGAAAACCACGACAAAAAGCCTGTTCTGATGTGGATTTCACCGGAACCGATTGCGGTTTCCCGCAGAAAGAGGGATATTAACAAGGGGAAGTGAGGCTAATGTGGATAAGATAAGGGTTTTACTTGCTGACCGTTACATGGTAGTCCATGAAAGGTTGCCGACGGCGAGGCGGCAATGCCGCGAGACATCTCGCCGGGCTAAAAACGACAATGTTACCTGACGGAAAACCTCACTGGCTTTTCTGGTGCAAAACACCTTTTACAATGGCACTACCACCGCGAGCGTAGTCCCACTGTCCGGTTTGGTGTTAATGGTTAAGGTTCCGCCCAATAGCTGTGCTCTCTCTTGCATCCCGGCCAGGCCCAGCTTTCCAATCCTGGCCAGGTCTCCCGCACGCGCCGGCATCTCAAAGCCTTTACCATTGTCGCTAATGGTCACTTTGGTAAAATTATGCGCAAACTGCACCCGGATGCTGACCCGGTTAGCCCCGGAATGTCGCCGTACGTTAGTCAATGCCTCCTGGGTAATACGAAAAAGCATCAGCTCGACTTCAGGCGGAAGCTTCCTCTGGTCGCCAACCACTTCAACCTCGGCGGCGATATTGTAGTTCCTGGTCAGGTCAGAGGCCAGCCATTGTACGGCGGGCAGTAACCCCAGATCATCCAGTATGGAAGGTCGCAGTTGCTGGCTGAAATGCCGTACTCCTTGAAGAACGCTTCTCACTTGCTCCCGGACATCTTTTACGGAGACCTGGGAATTGTTTGAGGCCAGGTCATCCAGGTTACGGGCGATGGCGACCAGAGCCTGGGCTGTTTCATCATGCAGCTCCCGGGCGATGCGCTTACGCTCCGCTTCCTGAGCTTCAGTCACCTGGTGTACATAGAATCTCAGGTTTTCTTGAACCCTCTTTTCCTCAGTGATATCCCGGGCAATATGTTGAAAAGCCCAGGGGTCTCCATCTTTCGTTATCAAGCTGGTTCCCATCTGAACGATGGCCACACTGCCGTCTTTCTTCACCAGCTCTTGTTCGATAGGGTCGGGGCGTTCCCCTCGCAGTACTTTGTTGTGAACCTCCTTATCAACCTGGGTCAGTTCATGGTCGGGCAAGAGCATGGATACGTTGGCACCGATGAGGGCATTCCGGTCATAACCGGTGAGCCTCTCCAGAGCACTATTTGCCGCCAGGGTCACCCCGTTCAGGTCATGCACCCAAATAGCATCACTGGCATTCTCGAATAGCTCGCGGTAGTTTCTCTCGGAAATGCTCAATGCCTGGGCGGCGAGGTGTTCTTTCTCATAAAGCCGGGCATTCTCAACAGCCATGCTGATTTGGGAACCGATGGCGGTGAGCAAGTCTATCTCATCGGTGGGGAAGTGGTGTACCAGGCGAGCACCCACCCCCAGGGTACCTGTTACCTCTCCTTTGGACATCAAGGGGACGATAAGTGCACTACGCAGGCCATCCTCTTTTAACAAAGTAGTGCCAAACAAGGGGTCGGCAGCGACATTCTCGACAACGATGGGCTGCCGCGATTGTGCGGCGACATCCAGAATTTCACCGAATCTGAGTGCAATAGGTAATACTGCTTCGGACAAACCCTTCGAGGCGACTAACCTTAGCTTCCTTCCCCGGTGCTCTCCGTCCCAGAGGTAGAGCCAGGCCGCATCAATCTCCATCAGCTGGCCTATCCTGTCAACCGCGGCGTTCAGGACTCTATCCGGTTCCAGGGACTGGCTGACGATGCTGGAGATGACATGAAGCACACCCAACCTCCTGATTTGCAGGTTGAGCTGGTTATGAGCCTTCTCCAGTTCGGTCAGCCGGAGTCGGCTCTTTTGTGAAATATCGAGGAGCGCCACGATGAGGGTCCCAATAATAATGACCCCCCCGGTCTCAAACAGTGCCTCCCGGGGTTGAGGTGAGAAGAGAAAGACCCGGGGGAGCATGGCCGCTGCCGCCAGTACCAGCAGGCTTAACCCGCCTCCGGTGCCGAGCATGGCTGTCCCGTAGGCTACCGGTATCAGGAAAAGGATACGGTCAAGAGTCTGCCGGGTCAGGCCAAATCCCAGGATAGCGCCTATCCGCTCCAGAAGCCATATATTAGCAAAAGCTTCGTGGTAGTGGATTATCATCAGGAGCGCCACCATCACCGCCGCAATCCATAGATGCGGGTTGCGTAGCGTTCTTACCACCAGACGAATTGTTGGCTGCGGTGCTTCCTCAACCATGGTCAAGCGTCGCTGTTCCTTGCTCTAGGATAATTCCTCAAAGGAGAGCCATCCCCTTTTAACCGCCTGAAATATGGCCTCTGTCCGAGAACCGACGCTAAGCTTGTTGAAGATACTGGTTAAGTGACCCTGAACCGTCCGCATACTGATAAACAGCTGTTTGGCGATATCCTGGTTACTCATGCCCTTGGCGGCCAGCTTTAATACCTCCATCTCTCGTTCGCTCATCTCGACCGATGGCTTTTCCTCACCAACCTTGGCTGCCGTGGATAAGAAACGGTCGATGACCTTACGAGCGATGACCGGATGCAGTACTGATTCGCCGGCGTGTACTGCTCTTACCGCCCTGACCACTTCCTTGCTATCGACATCCTTGAGAAGATAGCCGGCGGCTCCGGCTTCAAGAAGAGCGAAGATATAGGCATCATCATCGTAGGCACTAAGAATCAACACGGCGGTGGATGGGCACCTGGGTTTAATCCGCCTGGTTACTTCAATGCCATTGAGCTTGGGCATGGCGATATCGATGATGGCAACGTCAGGGGACAGTTCTTCAATGAGTTTTTCTGCTTCCTCCCCATCCCCGGCCTCCCCCACTACCTCCAGGTCTTCTTCTCTCTCCAGAAGGCTACGCGTCCCCTGCCTGACTACGGCATGATCGTCAGCAATAACGATTCTAATCTTACTCATCGCCTTCTCTCTCCAGCTAGATTGTAACCCAGTTGGGGGGATACTTCAACAGGTGGAAATGCTTACCGTTGGGTAGGCATTTATGCCTACCCTGGCTACTTGGGAGGGAACAAATCCGCCCGGTCGGAGGCAAAAATATCAGGATTTAAACGCATCTTCAAACAGGACAATTAACGGATGGCTCTCCATATGGTACCTGCTATCCTGTAGGTGGAGCTAAGGAGGAGGAGAAGAGATGAAGAAAGGAGGGATGGAAATGAAAGGAACAAAGCGAACTGCCAGAGGTATCGGAAAGGTTGTCTTGGCACTGTTTGGTGTGGTCTTCATGCCGGTTCTCATCTGGATAGCTCTCGGGGTTGCTATCAGACAGGGAGCTCATCGAAAGGCAACCCGTACCACCAGGGAGGTTCTGGCCACGATGTAGCCAATATCCTGAAAAGGTGATGCCAAGGGAGGACGGAAGGAGGCATTGAAATGAAAGAGATGATGAAAGGGACACAAGGTACAGCAAAGGTGATGCTGGCGCTGCTTGGTGGAATCCTGATGCCTATCCTGATTTGGGTTGCCCTTGGTGTGGCTATCTGTCAGAAGGTAAGAAGGGCACCGCAACGGAAGACATCCCCCACTATCGGCGAGGTGTTGTCCATCGCTGGGCTTGCCATCCATGGTGAAACTGCTACCAGGGCATTCAGAGTCCGGTCTGCGTCAGAAATCAACAAAATCTTAGCCAGAGCCGGAATGAGCCTCCAGGATACCGGCAGAACCGCTCATACCGGACCAAAGCTAACTGGATTTAAGCCGACTCCGAAACGGGCATAAAGTGAATTTCTTATCGCTTCCCCGAAAGCACGAAGATGGATGGAACTAAGAAACAGGGAGACATCGAAATGAAGACGATAATGAAAGGTACGCGAAATACTGCCGAGATAATGCTGGCACTACTTGGTGGAATCCTGATGCCTATCCTGATATGGGTAGCCTTCGGCGTGGCAATCAGCCAGAAGCTACGAGCAAGGGTACCGCAACGGAAGGTAACTCCCACCATCGGCGAGATTCTGTCTGCTGCCGGTCTCACCATCGAGGGCAAAACGGCTACCGGCGAGTCGGTAGCTGCCAGAGTATTCGGGGCGCGGTCCGGGTCAGCACTCGATAGTCTTCTCGCCAATGCCGGATTGAACTTCACGGGGAAGCTGTTCCCACGCATTGTTGGGAAATCCTGCTCTGCTCGGTGGAGAGGCGGGGGGGGTGGTCCCCCGCCTATGTCCGCCGCGATGTGCCTAGCTGGGTCGCGATTGGGTTGGGTCAAGGTGGGCGGGTCAGCGAAGTGTGCGTTAACAGCACCTTACTTGACCTGAAGACACTGCCGTTAGAAGCGTAATATCGCCGGTAGGTATCGTCCCTTTGTATCTTGGTGGAGCTGAGGGGATTCGAACCCCTTACCTCTTCAATGCCATTGAAGCGTTCTCCCAACTGAACTACAGCCCCGTGCCTCTAATTTAGCACAAAACGAGCCACTTAGCAACGGCAGCTTCTATTTTTCGCTGCTAGCTGATGCCTTGGCAGTAAATACCAGGGCATCATTCTCCAAATCGACAATGACAGTATCACCTTCTTTGAAATCACCACGCAATATCTGTGTTGATAGCGGGTTCTCCACGTATCTTTCCACCGCCCGCCTTAGCGGCCGCGCCCCGTATACCGGGTCAAATCCGACCTTGGCCAGCCAGGACTTGGCGGCTTCGCTTATCTCCAGCTCGAGTTTCCGCTCGGTTAAGCGCTTCGCTAAATCTTTCACCATCAAATCCACTATCTTCCTCAGTTGTTCTCCGGCAAGCTCATGGAAGACAATAATCTCATCGAGCCGGTTGATGAATTCAGGGCGGAAGGTCTTTTTTACTTCAACCATTACCTTTTCCTTCATACTCTCATAGCCCTGCTGCTCGGCTTTAGCTCCCCCTTTCTGCGGAGTAAAGCCAAGGGTTGTCTCACGCTTGATAAGCTCCACCCCGGCGTTGCTGGTCATGATAACCACGGTATTTTTAAAGTCAACCGTCCGTCCATGGCCATCCGTCAAGCGCCCGTCATCAAGCACCTGGAGCAAGCTATTGAATACCTCAGGATGTGCTTTTTCAATCTCATCGAGCAGGATAACACGGTAGGGACGGCGCCTCACTGCCTCGGTAAGCTGCCCACCCTCATCATAGCCAACATAACCCGGTGGAGCACCAATCAAACGGGATACGGTGTGCCTCTCCTGGTACTCTGACATATCAAGGCGCACCATAGCGTTCTCATCGTCAAAGAGAAACCAGGCTAGAGTGCGGGCTAATTCCGTCTTGCCCACACCAGTGGGACCAAGGAACATAAAGCTGCCGATGGGTCGCTTCGGGTCCTTCAGCCCGGCCCGGCTCCTGCGGACGGCTTCGGCCACGGCCTTGACCGCCTCCTCCTGGTCTACCAGCCGCTCATGAATCCGCTCCTCGATATGAAGCAGTTTCTCCGCCTCCCCTTCGAGCATCTGCGTGACCGGGATTCCCGTCCACTTTGAGATTAGCTGGGCGATATCCTCCGCATCCACGGCACCGTTAATCTTCTCCCGCTGCAACCAGCTGCTCTTTGCCTGGTTGTATTCAGCTTCCAGGCGCAACCTTTCCGCCTTAAGCTTGGTCGCCAGCTCATATTCCTGCCGTTGCGAGGTAGCTTCTTCTTCGTTGACTAATTGCTTCAGGCGCTTCTCCAGAGACTTGACCTCGGGCGGGGCACTCTCCGTCTCGATGCGCCGCTGGCTGGCGGCTTCATCGATAAGGTCTATCGCCTTATCAGGGAGATGGCGGTCTGAAATATAGCGATGGCTAAAACGGGCCGCAGCTTCCAGTGCCTCATCGCTAATCTTAATCTTGTGATGGGCTTCATACCTCGGGCGCAGCCCTTTGAGCATTTCGATAGTATTTTCGACACTCGGCTCGGTGACAAATACCGGCTGGAGGCGCCGTTCCAGGGCTTTATCTTTTTCAATGAACTTACGGTACTCATCGAGGGTAGTCGCACCAACGCATTGCAGCTCCCCGTGAGATAGTGCCGGCTTGAGCATGTTGCTGGCATCAATCGCCCCTTCGGCGGCACCGGCACCAACCACGGTGTGAATCTCGTCAATGAACAGGATAACCTCCCCTTTCGATTGCCTCACCTCATCCATCACCGCTTTGAGTCTCTCTTCAAACTCACCGCGGAACTTGCTGCCGGCCACTAGCGCTCCCATATCCAGGGCGACTACCCGCCGTCCTTTAAGAGAATTAGGCACGTCTTCATCGGCAATTTTCTGGGCCAGCCCTTCGGCAATGGCGGTTTTACCGACCCCGGCATCACCGACAATCACCGGGTTGTTCTTGGTACGCCGGGTAAGTATTTGCATCACCCGCTTAATCTCATCCTCCCGCCCGATAACCGGGTCGAGCTTACCTGACCGTGCCATCTCGGTCAAGTCAAAACCGTACTTTTCCAGGGAGCGGTATTTACTCTCGGCCCTGGCGTCAGTCACGCGGTGGCTGCCGCGGAGTTTTTGCAGGGCTTGAAATACCTTCTCCTGGTCGATTCCCAGGCTCCTCAGGATTCTGGCGGCCTCACCCTTTTCTTCACCGGAGATAGCAATGAGCAGATGCTCCGTGCCAATAAACTCGTCTTTAAGCCGGTCTGCCTCCGCCGTGGCTGTCTGTAAAAGCTGGGCAACACGTGGCGAGGCGTAGATTTGTGGCGTCTCATAAGCCAGGCGGGGGGTTTTCTCCAGGGCTGCCTGTATCGGCTGTCTCACCGCCTCGGAACTGACACCAAGCTCAGCCAGAATCTCGCCAACCAGGCCTTTCTCCTGCTGGAGCAAGGCGAGCAGGATATGCTCGACATCCCACTGGCTGTGATGATACTGACGCACCAGCTCCTGCGAAAGAGCTAATGCTTCCTGTGCCTGCTCGGTAAACCTCTCTTGCTTCATGATGGCCCCACCTCCAATTTTCTCTTCGCACCAAAGTTAATCTCAAGAAACTCCGTAATCCGGCGCCGCACTTCAGGATACTCCCAGTTATAGTCATGCCCGGGGGTATTAATGCAGTAGGTAAACTTCCGTGGTCTGCCCTGCAAGCGGTATTTGACCCACCAGAAGGGGGCTTTGATATACGCCTTAAACCCTGCCCACAAGTCCCTCTGCGATATCGGGTCGGGTATGATGCCGTTACTATCTATTGCCAGCGTCCGCTCGGTCACCACTCGCCGCGACATGTGCGGGAAGATAAGGCCAAGTTCAATGCTATAGACCCGGTCCACCTCGCCCATCTGCCGCATCACGGCATTGCTGAAAGCTGCGCCCTGGCTTATCCCAACCAGGAGCACTTTAAGATTACGGAGGTGCTGTATGATGAACTGCAATTCGGCAGCCATTACCCCCACCTCACGGGATTCCCCCTGGAAAAAGAAGCGGACTTGCTCCCAGAAACTCACCAGGTGTACCCACGCGCTTTGCCCATTCCGGAAGTGCTGCGTCAGTAACCGGCTATAACCCAGCCGTTCTATGGTAGCGGTAACACCCTGGACAACACTCTTTTCCCATTCTAAACATTCGGGCAGGGGCGTGCTTCCCCAGCCGCCGGGATTATGGATAATAATAAACTCCTTGCTCCGGGCTTCGGTACAAATCTTCATCAGCCGGTTAACAAATGCTGTCCTTTTCCTGGTATTTTGCCTAAAAAGCTGCTCAGCAAGATGATGGGCTTCCTCGTTCCAGGTTGACTCGGCACTCTCATCACCAGGCTCTTTCCTGACTGATTCGACCACGATGTTTCGACTGGTCCCTTCAGCACGCCCTCTCTGTCTGACATAGGTCAGATTCCCTCTTTGCCAGAGCCAGAGGTGGTGGCCGGGCATTACCCAACCAATGATAGACCTCCGCGAGGGATAGACCAAGAAAGCAGACTCGGCTACCCGGCTGAGCTCGGACAAAGCCGCCCTGGCATCTTTAATATTGGGCAGGTGCTCCAGCACATGGCTGGAAAAAACCGCACCGAACCTCTTATCGCCAAACGGCATCTGAATGACCGTAGCCACCACCCCGTTATCACAGCCGCCAATCGCCTTCGGGTCAATATCGAGACAAACATCGCCGTTAGCATGAGCCGGCATGTTCAGTATACGTCGCCAGGGTTTATTGCCCCATGGCCCCCCGACGACAAGCAGAGGCTTATTCCTGGCCTGAGCATAAGCCCTGGCCGCCTGGTATTGTTGCCTCTTATTACGAACCTCACCAAACCAGACGGTTAGCTGCCAGACGCCGATGCCGGAGCATATACCAAGCACGAGCCAGAAGACAATATGCATGGCGGTATATCCCCTTTATACTCCCAGGAAACGAAATAGCGAAGTCAAACCGAAGTAACCACCGAAGGCGAGGACGAGGCTTTTCACTGCATTACCAAGCAAGGAGAACAGCAGAAATTTCCATGGTGGAAAACGCAGCGCTCCAATCGCAATCGTCATCGGTAGATGCACCGGGTTAAACACGGCTGACATGGCGAAAGATGCCCAGGAACCATGTTTCCTTGCCCAGTCTATGGCCTTATCGTACAAGGGAATCTTGATACCGGAGGCAACTGCCTGAGAAATCTTGTGACCCCCGTAGCCAATCATGAAGGTGGGGAGATGACCCAGAGTAGCACCCAGAGCTGAGGTCAGGCCGATTCCTATCGGGGCCAGTATTCCCCACCGCGGTGCTAAGACGCTGGGTAGAGTGAAAACCAGCAACCAGTAGGGAATTGGTATGGCTGCAAAACTGAGCACGCTGCCGGCCAGAAAAGCAATGATAAGCATACCGAGCAAGCTATAGCCGGGCAGGTAGGCGACACTCATCCATTCTTTCTTATAGTAAACTGCCGCAACACAGAGACCAATAGTAACCACCAGGGACAAAATGCCGAACCAAATCTCTCTTTTCAACCAGCGTGGCTTTACCTGTTGCCTCTCATTTACCGCATCCATTCTACCCATCTATTTGGTTAACCTGAGCAGTTTATCATCTCTCTCGGCGAGCGAGAATAAACCGGTGGCATACTCCAGCACCCTCTCCCGCATACCGTCATATATTGCCAGCACGCCGTCTTTACGTAATACCCGGTGCATTTCCGCTAAAACCGCCCGTCTCTCACTAACTTCGTGAAAGACGTCACACATCCAGATGATATCAATGGATTCATCCGGTAAACCCGTCTCGAGATTAGAAAGGATTGTCTGGACATTAGTCAGTCCTTCTTCCCTTGATTTTTTCTCTACCATTTTCAGTTGACCATGGAAACAATCCAGGGCGTAGACTTTACCTGCCTGGCCCACTTTCCTGGCGGCCGGCAGGGTAAAGGAGCCGGCGCCGCAGCCGTAATCAAGAAAGGTCTGCCCCTCTTTCACCAGGTTAAACTTTTCCCACTTTCGCAATATCTTCGGGCCGCTATACATCTTCCGCCATAATGGCCACCAGTAAATCCAAATGGCATAATGGGCTTTGTATACCGGGTGCAATTTTTCTGAAAGAAAACGTTCTATATCCGGCAAATTCCTTCTTTCTCCATCTAAGTAATTTACCCCGACTAAGGCTCTTCCGAGCCCGGGTTGCGAAGCTCTGCTTCCAGCCGGTCAATCTGTCCCTGCAATTCACGCATCTGTGTTGCCATGCGCAGGATAACTTCGGCACCGGCCAGGCTGATACCCAGCTCTTCCATCAGGCTTTTCATCTGCCTGATACGGGCAATATCACTCTCCGAGTAAAGACGGATATTGCCCCTGGAGCGAGATGGCTCTATTATGCCAACCTTTTCGTAGTAGCGCAAGGTGTGAGTTCGTACCCCCACCATCTTGGCAGCGATACTGATAACATAGCGAGGTTCATTATCCCTTACGGCCATCAGTGCCCTCACTTGCCGGCGCGTAACCGGCTGAGTTGGTCAAATAGCCTCTTTTCTTCGGCGGATAGCCCGGTCGGCAAAACCACGTTTACTCTCGCCAGGAGGTCACTCCGTGCGGAATTACCCAGATGGGGCATTCCCTGGCCGGACAGGCGAAAAACACGCCCGTTCTGGGTTTCCGGAGGAATCCTCAGTGCCAGCTTTCCCTTCGGCGTCGCCACCTCAACTTCACCACCGAGTAAGGCTACCGTCAGGGGAACGGCCACGTCCACATACAAATCATCGCCCTTACGCTCAAAAAGCTCGTGGGGTTTGACCGATACCACCAGGTAAAGGTCGCCATTACCTCCCCCGGCATAGCCCGACTCTCCCTGTCCGGCGATACGTACCCGCGACCCATTGCTGACACCGGGCGGAATCTTAACCTCAAGCCGTTTGACCCGGCCTACTACCCCCGCACCCCGGCAGGTGCCGCACATGGCATTTTGTATCCGGCCACTGCCCTTACAGGTCGAGCACGGCTCCTCGACTTCAAGATTAAGGATACGGCTGCTACCGTGATAGGCCTCCTCCAGGGTTACTTCAACCGGATAATCGATATCCCGGCCACGATGAGCACGGACACGCCGCCCGGCAGTACCTCCCCGGAAAGTACCAAACATGTCCTGAAGCAGGCTATCTAAATCCTCTTCAGAACGAAAGGTGCGGGCATCGCCCTGGCTAAAAGGTGAAGATGACGGCTGCCCTCCACCCCGGGTAAACTGTTCTGCAGACTGCCACTGGTCACCGAACTGGTCATATTTCTTCCGTTTCTCTTTGTTGGAAATAACTTCATAAGCCTCATTTATTTCCTTAAACTTGGCTTCAGCCGCTTTGTTACCAGGGTTGACATCCGGATGATGCTTACGCGCCAGCCGCCGGTAGGCCTTCTTTATCTCCTCATCGGTGGCATCCCGCTTAATCCCCAGTATGTTGTAATAGTCTTTGCCCGCCATATCGCCAGTTTAAACCATTTTAGTGATAATGTCAAGAATCTTGATAATCTTTTACTAATGATGCCCGTTACGTATTGCCAGTGAACTCACTCCTTTAGCCCCTTCTTCTCCCAAGAGAGGGGGAACAGAAAGAGGGGCTTTCGCCCCTCTTTGAGTGCCAGACAGTTATACACAACACTGTCCTATCCTATCCTATCTTATTCTTAATTTCTTACTCTTAATTGATGACAGGTCTGGCAGATGGCATTGGTACGTCCGCTATGGTCGGCGGGAATTCTTGGGGCATCGGCAACACCGGTCTGATGGCAAAGCAGACAATCCGCACGCCCTTCGATAGTATGAGGTATCCTCGGAATGTCCGAGTCGCCCCCACCTCGCCTTTCCTTCCCGTCATCATCCCGGTTGTCCCTTTCGTTACCCTGAATTTCAACCCTTGAGGCTATCATGGTAAGGGGGTTGAATTTCACATTTACTTTCAGACCGACCTTAATATCAGCCGCTGTCCCGGTGGAGCCTTTTATCCTGATGAGGGTGGTATTATCCGCGGTCAAAATGACGCTGCGTCCCTTCTCCGTCTGGATGGTAACATTACTGCCTGAAACCGCAGTGATATTACCCTCTATTTCTGAGTTCTCATTCCGGTCGTCCCTTTCATTACCCTGAATCTCGATTCTAGTGGCTATCCGGGTGAAGGGGTCGAACTTTACATTTACTTTCAGACCGACCTTAATATCAGCCACTGTCCCGGTGGAGCCTTTTATCCTGATGAGCGTGGTATTATCCGCGGTCAAAGTAACACTGCGCCCCTTCTCCGTGCGGATGGTCATATTACTACCGGAAACTGCAGTGATATTACCCTCTATTTCTGAGTTTTCTTTCTCACCCAGGCTCACTTTCAGGGCAACTTTGGTATCAGGATTATACCTGACCTCTACATTGATACCTACCTTCAGGTCGTTGAAGCTGCCAGAACGGTCTTCACCAAGCTTTATCCGGGTAGCGGAGGTAATAAGGACGGTGACCGCCTGCCCGCCTCCCTGTGGAGCTATCGTGATGTTACTGGAGGCCGCATTAACCTGTGTAATATTGCCAAAGACACGAGCCAGTTCAGCCTCAACCCTGCGGCCAACTCTCTCAGATTCCAGCTCAATCTTCACGTGGGTTCCCGGTTCGAGTGCCTCCAGAGAGACAGATTGGCCATCTATCTGAATCTGTCCTGCTTGCACTGTGATTGTATGCGTCTGCCCGCTTTTATCCACTACCGTTATCGTGCCGTTGACACTATCGGCGTTCTGCAACACTCCTTCCACCAGCTTCTGCTGCTCCGCCGTACAGGCACTAACCAGCAAGATAAGAACCGGTACCATTGCCAGCACCAACCATTTCGTCAACCCGATAATCTTCACTTTTTTCTCCCTCCAGCTAAGATTTTTGCAACAAACTAAAGGTTATAACGAACATCGGGGCAATAGGTTAGGTGGGAGGTAGTTTTTGTATTCAATTATTTGAGACGTATTGAACAAACCCTGCTACTAATCTATGATGGAAATAGTTAAATAGTCATAAAATTGAGCTGAATAATGTTTCAGAATTATAACATTTCTGCATTATCGTTTATTATGTGACTTTTTGAGTTCTACTCACTCATGGTTGTCATTGCGAGGGTTCGTTAGACCCCGTGGCAATCTCATGCACAACCCAACCGAGATTGATTCGCTTCGCTCGCAATGACACTGAGACAACTAATATTGGGTAAAAGGACTGTTTGAGTTTATCTAGCCCTAACCATAATCATCATTCATTCGTTATGCTATAGTAGCAATGGGAGACCGGGTACTGACAAAGTGAGAGGTGGCTGAAATGAAAGGCGTCATCCTGTCCTTATTAATGGTAATGATGTTACTTGGAGGCACAGCCTGCACCCAAAAGGTATCGGCTGAGGTGCTGAAATCGGGTAAACCGCGGGTAACTTCACCGGTGGTGAACCAGGCCGATTTGGCCACCCTGGTCGAAGGCAACAGTGCCTTCGCTTTCGACCTTTACAAGAAGCTCAGAGATGCTGATGGTAATCTGTTCTATTCGCCTTACAGTATCTCGGAAGTCCTGAGCATGACCTATGGTGGCGCCCGCGCCGAGACAGAGAAGCAGATGGCGGCTACATTGCAGTTCCGGCTTCCCCAGAGCCGGCTGCATCCCGCCTTCAACAGCCTGGACCTCGAGCTCGCGAAACGGGGGCAGGGAGCCAAAGGTAAGGATGAGAAAGGCTTCCGCCTACATGTGGTCAATGCGCTTTGGGGACAGCAGGGTTTCGCTTTCCTGCCGGATTATCTTGACCTGCTGGCACAAAACTATGGGGCAGGTATCCGGCTACTGGATTTTATCAAAGCCACCGAGCCTTCCCGTCAAAACATTAACCAGTGGGTTAGCGAGCAAACTGAAGAGAAGATTAAAGACCTGCTGCCGCCCGGCTCAATCACTACCGACACCCGGCTGGTCTTGACCAATGCCATCTACTTCAATGCCGCCTGGGCTTCCGCCTTCAAACCGGAAGCCACTATCGATGGCAAGTTTACCATCCTGAACGGGAGCCAGGTTAACGTACGTCTGATGAAGCAAACCGAATCCTATGGCTATGCCAGTGGTGACAGCTATCAGGCAGTCGAACTACCTTATGATGGACGCGAGCTCTCAATGGTGATTTTAATGCCCCGGGCTGACCAGTTCAGGACCTTTGAAACGACATTGAGCGGCCAGCAACTAAGCAGCATTATTAATAGCATTAAATACCAGCGGGTTGAGCTTTCGATGCCCAAGTTTAAGATTGAGTCTAAATTCAGTCTGAAAAATAACCTCAGCGCCATGGGTATGCCGGCGGCGTTTAATAATTCGGACTTCTCCGGCATCGACGGCAAAACTGACCTGGAGATTATGGATGTAGTCCACAAGGCTTATGTTGCGGTTGATGAGGCGGGTACCGAAGCCGCTGCCGCTACCGGTGTAATCGTGGGGGTAACCTCTGTCGTGCCGGGTGAGCCGGTGAAAGTGACGATTGACCATCCCTTTATCTTCTTAATCCGGGATATCAAGACCGGCTCCATCCTGTTTGTGGGACGCATCCTGGACCCAACCGTATAAACAGACTCCGGCCGCATCGCGCGGTCCTGTCTGCATCTGGTCGGTCTATCATGGCGAGACCTTACACCCCGGCGGCAGGCGCGGGGACTACTCGCAATGACAACTACTCCACCACACCAACCAGACCGGAGAGAACATGGCTCGACCGGTGGCTCGCAAAACAAGGGATGATGGGTTATCTCTTAGCGAGATAACCCATCATCCCTTTATTCAGCTATTTACGACTGAGCAGGCTAGCCCTTACCGATTCTGAAGACTTTAGTGCCACAACTGGGGCAGGTGCCCTGTGTTGCCGGCTTGCCGTTCTTCATCGTAACAGCCTTCGGGCTTTTTACCTCTTTCTTGGCTTTACATTTGACACAATATGCCTGTACCATCTCTCACTCCTTATACCTGACTGTATTATTACGATACAGTAAACTCGTGCTCGGTGTCAATATACTGACCAAAACGATTATTACCTGTGTTTAGCAAGGTATGCTCTCCGGGCCAGGTGGTTGATACCAGGGGGCATATCTTCCAGGTCAACGTTAGGCCCGAGGGCGAACATTGATGGGACCCTCATCAGGTCAAGCCTCACATTCATTTCCGCTATGGCGGTCACAATTTTCGTTATGATTTCCTTTCTCTTTGCCGGGTCCAGTTCTGCCTGGCTGTCATCGATAAGCCCGTCAATTTCAGGATGGGAACGGCCTTGCAGGCCAAAGAGGTCCTTCGTATGGAAGCCATTAAGGAAAGTCTTGCCCGTATTACTAGTCTCAGCGCTGGTGACGCGGTAGATAGAGGCCGAGCCGATGGCTTGCGAATTGGGCGTCTTGGTGACGTTGCGGAAGGTATAATACAGTGAGGTCTCAATGGGATAGAGCTCGGCCTTGACCCCAATCTCGCGCCAGTAGCTCTGAATTATCGTCGCCAGGTCAGGCAGGAAAGGACTCCCCGAGACCGGCATACTATAGAACCTGATGTTGAACCCATCGGGATAACCGGCTTCTTTCAACAGCCGCTTCGCCTCCGCCGGATCGTAGCGGTACAGCTTGGCCGAGTAATTCTCCCAGTAAGCATAATCGACATCCCCGCAAGCCGGGTCAAGATTGCCTACTACAGCCGGAAGGGCTTTACCATGGAAGAAGGTCTTTCCGATTGCCTCACGGTTGATGCCTAGTGAAAGTGCCTGCCGCACCCGGACATCACCAATGGGACCGGCACCCGGCTCGAAGGCGCCGGTCAGGTTGACCACGGGGTTCTGCGTGCTCCCCCCCATAACCGCCTTATAGCCGAGTGCTTCCAGGCTGGTAGACTGCTCTATGCCGATGTCAGTGGCGTCCACCCCCCCGGTCTTCAGCATGGCGACCCGGGTAGTCATCTCCGGTATCAGGATGAGGGACAGCTTTTTGAACTCGGGAGTCTTCTGCCAGTGGTTCTCCACCGCCTCGAACTCCATCATATCGGCAACGACGCGGCGGGAGAACTTCCAGGGGCCAGTACCTAGCGGCTGGCGCTGGTAACCTTCGGCACCGACTCGCTCATAGTAGTCCTTCGGTACCATCAGGGCAGCATCGGCGAGCATCACGTCAAGGAAGAAAGGTTGGGGGACTTTGGTGTAAAGACGCGCTGTATAGTCATCCACCACGTCGACACGATCAACGAACTTGACTGTCCCGGCATGAGCGTATTTCTCCCACTTGTAGTGCTCGATACCGAACTTGATATCTTTAGCGGTATAGGCATCGCCGTTATGGACCTTGATCCCTTTGCGGACGGTCAGCGTCCAGGATAGCGCGTCCGGAGCTAGCTCCCACTTTTCCAGAAGCGCTGGCAGGGTCTTGCCGTATCCTCTCTCGACGAGCGGACTGAGGTAAACCTGATTCATATACATGGACTGAGCCCCGGTAGTCTGCAATATGGGGTCAAAAGTCTCGGCGTAGAGCTGGCTCATCGCGATTTTCAGCTCCCCGTAGGGTCCAGTTGGCGTCGGGGCCGGTGTGGGCGATGGCGATGGTGTTGGTATCGGGGTTGGTATCGGTGTGGGTTGTGGGGTTGGCGTGGGTACTGGCGCTGGTGCCGGAGCTGCCTGAGCACAACCAGACAAGATTAGGGTTAAAACCAGTCCCAATGCCACCAACAGTTTGATTCGCTTTGCTACCATCATTTTGTCCTCCTCACTCATTCACTGCCACAAGTTTGGGTCACCCGTACAAAACGATGCTGAACTGATTTTCTCAGTTTCACTCTATGATTAGAACGCAGGCTAGCGAATAATGCTCAACTCCACCTTGATATAAAAAATAATACCCAATATAGCTATTCTAATACTATAGACCCGTAATGTCAAGCGGACCTTTTACTGGTTCTGTCTGCATGGTTGCTATTGATAAGAACCTAGCCCCCTCTCCTGCTGATGAACCGGTCAAGTATGACGCAGGCAGGATGACTAGCTCCGGCTAAGACGTATGACTGAATGCTGGTTCTCTTGACAGTAAGAAGTACCCGGAGTATCATCGGAGTTAGCCATCAGTGAGCTAACACTGAGGCCGGTACCGGAGAAACTAAGAATCTTCCCCTTCAAGACAGGTGTGACCCAGGCTTCTCCGGAAGAATGCCAGCGTAATTTTCAAACGATAAGGAGGAGACCAAGACATGACAGAAGAGAAAGCCAACTGGTTACTGAAGGGAGATTGTGTGGAAGGCTGCACCTCGCCACCGGTATGCCCGGCTTACTGGAATTCGCCTACTCAGGCACAGGTTCACGGGGGGCAAAGTCAATGCGAGGGGGTGTGGACCTTCAATATCAAAGAAGGCCATTACGGAGACCTGACCCTAGGCGGTTTACTCGTCGCTTATGGTTTCAATTCCCCCTCGCCGTTCCCCGGAGCCAGAGGTGCCCTTTGGCATAGCATTATCTACATCGACCAGAAAGCTAATGCTAAACAGGCGGAAGCCCTGGAAAAGGTTTTCCGCACCTGCTGGAAGTCCATGGGCGAGGTGATTACGGTAAAAAGAGCCAGCCTGGAATTTAAGAAAGAGCTTGTCGATGGCGGACCGGCGGCAAAGCACGCGGTCAAGATTAAGGGAATCTATGATTTTACAGCCCGTCCCTTTAGAACCGCGGACAAAGCACCAAGGTACGTTAATAGCTTCTTCGGTGGCCATATCAACGTTGGCCTTTCGGAGGTAAATGAATTCAACGACCCTGACCTCCCCCGCGGTAAGTGGAATGCCCCCGGGATGAGCAATAGCTATTTTGAGTTCGCCGTCAGCACGGAAAAACCCCACTGGTTGCCTTAAACGAGAAGCGGGGTTCGGTTTGCATCTGGTTAGCTTGTCATTGCGAAACCATCCGCTAAAAAGGCGGAGGCGAAGCAATCCGGGTGGAAGCTTCGCCCGCCCAGATTGCCACGCCTGCGTGCCGTAACCCCGCCTTACACCCGCCTGCCGAAGTCATCAGGGGACGGCGGGCAGGTAGTCTCGGAGAGACGGCGGACAGGCACTTCGGCGTGCAGGCACGTCGCGATGCTCTTCGCAATCACTGTGGAATTAACCATAAGCAAACAGAACTGGAAGCGGTTCTGTTCGATTTTGGTTGACCTCCTCATCTCACCCCCTGTATCCCCCTCTCCTTTGAGGAGAGGGGGAAGGTATTTTAGAGAGGGGGCGAAGGCCCCTCTCTTCTTTCTCCCCCTTCCCTTGCGAAGGGAAGGGAACAGGGGATAGGTTTTTACCAACATCAACCATAAGCAAACAGAACTGGAAGCAGGTGAGTTGACGGAACTCTGCGGAAAAGAGTATTATAAAAGTAATAGCTGGTTGACTTTGACATAGTAAGGGGAGGGAGTTATGCCGCGTTTGGGATGGCCGGAAATTCTTCTTGTCCTGGTAATTATCTTAATTGTCTTCGGGGTGGGTAAATTACCCCAGGTGGGTGGGGCGATTGGGAAGGGAATACGAGCCTTCCGCAAAGCACAGAGCGGAGAAGACGAAGAAGAGGAAAAGCAGAAGAACAAAACGATTAGCGAAGCTGGTAAGAGCGGAACGAAAAGCTAAGGTTAACTTGGCGTGCTACGCTTCCACCGAAACCAATAACTGGAACAGGCTCTGGTTGGCTGGAAACCTCCCAGAGCTTTTTTTATGACCTTACAAGGGATAAGTGGTTAAGAACGTCCTAGATGGTGCTGGATAGTAGAGTGCAGAGCGAAGAAACGTCCGATAAGTGCTTCACCGGTATCGATTCTGTAGGGTATAGATTGTTTAGTAATCTGTCCATCTTAGCTGGCGGGCAAATCCGCCAGTTTTTCCCTGCTCATCGGCAAAGTGAACGCGGTAGCTACCGGGTGAGCCCATCATTTTTCCAAGGTACAGGCCGGTGTGATAGGGAATGAGCACGTATTCAGGAGTAAGGTGCTCCCTGGTCACTTCAGCCAATGACAAAAAGACATCCTTGTAGGAGAACTCCCCGAGCCTGTTCAGGAGCGACGGCTTGACCTCGTTTACGATAACCGCTTTCCAGAATCCGGTGAAATAAGAGAGGGCACGGTCTAGCTGACGCACCGCATCCACATGGCTTTTCCCCAGCAAATTACCCTTTACTTCCACCACCAGGAAGTTGAGGCTACCCGCGGCATAAAAGAAAACTAAATCCGAAGCCGGAAAGACCTCGTAACGGCCTTCCTCTTTGTGAGTGGTGCCATGCATAAAATGGTATTCGCTGGTTTTCCATATCGTACTTTCCGGGACCAGCCCCTCAACGTGTAACAAACCGGGGTCATCAAACAAGTCCCTGACCAGACTGTCATGGTACCGCCTGTCTGCCTTGAGCCTAACTTTTTGTATTGTCCGGTTGACTCCCATTAGCTCTTCGCCCACTTAATGCTTCTCTGAACACTTAAGCACCTATATTCTGGTTAGCTGGATTATCTTGCTGGCATCATCAAGCTGTTCCAGGTTCCAGGCGAGTGATACCAGGTCATTCCGCTGGGCGGGTATTAGCAGTGTCCTGGTCAGGGAATCGAACTTCTGCTCGATTTCGGCATCGGTAAAGGGGTCAAGGTAATGGCCATGGCAATGCAGTGCGGACTCTGAGAATCTCTTGCCGGACTTGGTGACTATCTCCACGCGGGCAGCATTATTCTCCGGAGCTAGCCTGGTGTACTCCTTACTATCTGTGATTTTTATTTTCTGCATTAAAGCAATCAGCTCAGGATTTTTCAGGTACTCGTCATCAAAGTGCCTTAGCTCTACCGTACCATAGGTTAATCCCAGGGCAACGACGTAGGGCATGCTGTGGTCGGCGGTCTCTCTGGTGGTGGGATGCCATTTTTCGGGGTCACCGGCCATAATATTGTTAGAACCGCCCGTGGTGGAATCGCCTCTAGTCTCAATATTTACGGCGGCGATATCATTGACACCCGATACCTTGGAACGCAGCTTGATAGCCAGGTCCACCTCCGTCTGGGCTGCCGAGCCGCAGGGATAGCGCTTGATAGTGGACTCCAGGATAGTAAAAGGCTTACCGAATCCACTCAACTGGAAGGGGCCGCTGACTGCCATGAATAGACCATAACGACCTTCAAAAACCGGGTCCGGGCCGGTCATCCCTTCCCTTGCCAGCAGGGCAGCAAAAACACCATTGCGGGAGGCATTGGCCATGGCGCCGCCTTTCCACATGGATACCGCTTCATAACGGGTTTGCAGCAGGGCGATGTTGGGCGTGATTGCCAGGTTGATGGCATGAGCCGTCTGTTCTTTAGATAGACCGAGAATTCTTGAAGCACCGATGGCAGCGGCGATCACGCCGGGGACGGTGTGGTCAAAACCCCTGGGCCTGAGATCAGTCACATTGGATATGCGACATTGCACCTCGTAGGCGAGGACGGCAGCCACGATGATTTCCTTGCCGCTGGCGTGCACGGCATCAGCACAGGTGAGAACATGGGCAAAGTTGTCACTGCGATGCCCGCCCCCACCCACGTCATTGAAGTCAAGGTACCTTATCATGATGCCGTTGGCGAAAGTAGCCAGCTCCAGGCTAGACTGCTGGCCACTGCCGATGATAGTCGCCGGCATATCACACTGGTAAACCCTCCCGGCTATCTTGCGGGCAATCTTGGATGGCTCGCTGCTGTATCCCCCCAGGGCACAACCCAGGGTATCGATAAGAAGACCCTTCGTCTTGTGGACGACCTCCGGCGGCAGGTCTTCATACTTGAGTGAAGTCGCATAGGATGCCAGGTATTCAGTGTTCTTGTCCATTCTAGACCTCCAAAATCTATATTTATCCTGCCCTGTGAGTCTGTTTATCCCTTGCCGGTGGCTAATCCTGTCTATTTCCCATGCCTGGCGAGTTCAGCATAAGAGGCCGGTGTCGGGAAGGCCAGTGGTGTAGGGAAAGTCCAGTCAACTCGCGGGGCAATGGCAACGTAGGATGGGAGTTCACCGATCCCGAAGGCAACATAGCTATCGGTAATGATGTTTATTGCCTTCACGGCTGCCTCTCGCCTCTTGCTTTCATTTATTTCACTCTCAACAACCTCAATCGCCCTGTCTAATTCAGGTATGCCATTACCAAAATAGAATATCTGGCTACTCCGGCTATGAAAGCCGGCGAGGAGGCTTTGGGTTTGAGAACTGCCAATCCGAGCCCATGTACAGGCCTGCCCGACAAATGGCGTGTTCGGCCCCTTTACTCCGGCAGGAGCCGGCCCCCGGCGCCAGGTTGTCCATACTCCGGACTCAATCTGATTGACTTCAGCTTTAACGCCAATCTTCAGCCAGTAGCTGGCAACTACCTCCGCCATCTTGGGCAAGAAAGTACGTCCTGAGTCGCTCCAGGTATATATCTTAAAAGCGAAGCCATCAGGATAGCCAGCCTCCTTAAGCAGGCGCTTGGCTTCCACCGGGTCGTAACGGTAGAGCTTGGTGCAATAATCCTGCCAGTAGGGAACATCAATATCGGTGGCTTGTACCCCGAGCATGGGTGGCATTGGCGGCCCGAGCTTCCCGTAGAACATGGTCTTCCCGATGGTAACACGGTCGATAGCGAGAGACAGTGCCTGGCGCACTTTTAGGTTGGTCGTCGGCATACCAGCCGCCCTGGGGTCGTCGTAGGGGCCCAGAAACATAATCAGTGGCGTCACGTTGTCAATGACCGCGCTCTGGAAACCGGCTCCTTCCAGGTCGATAACAGATTCCAGTCCTATCTCGGCCACATCGACTGCTCCTGTCTTCAGTGAGGCAACTCGGGTGGTCTCCTCAGGCATAACGATAAGGGTGAGCTTTTTAAAAGCAGGTACCTGTCTCCAGTGCTTGTCCAGCGCTTCATACTCCATCACGTCCCCGGCCACCTGGCGGACAAACTTGAACGGGCCGCTACCAATTGGTTGACGTTCGAAGAATGGTACGCCGTTCTTTTCAATATAGTCCTTGGGCATCACCATCCCTCGCCCGGGACTCCCCAAAGTCAAGTTCCACAGAAAGAACGGTAACTTGCCCTTGGTGTAGACACGCAGGGTATAGTCATCTAATACTTCGGTACGGTCGACAGCGATTCTCATCGTGCTTGAGACGCCTTCTGGTGCCGTCTGCCTGTCAATACTGAACTTGACATCGGCGGCGGTCAGGCCGGTACCATTGTGGAATTTGACTCCTTTACGAAGGTAGAAAGTCCAGGAAAGCCCATCCGCCGCCATCTCCCACTTCTCCGCTATCCCGGTGGGAGTAAACTCGCCCTTCTCCAAGCCGACCAGGAAGTCATACATTGGAGCCATGTTGTTACTGAAGCTCTGGTCCGCAATTGGTGGGTAAAGCCTCTCGTTACCCAGTGAAGGTGTGACCAGCCTCAGTTCTCCGTAAGGCCCGCTCGGAGCAGGTGCCGGGGTGGGCTTTGGTGCTGGCGCAGGGGCAGGAGACGGACTGGGGGCAGGCGCCGGCGCGGGTACCGGTGCCGGCACTGGTGCCGGTGCCGCCTGGCTACAAGCGGTCAAGGTAAGCAGTACCGCCATTACCAGTGCGGCCACTTCGATGATGACTGGGCTCTTCATGCCGTTTTCCTCCTTAACTCAATTCATAGGACGCAACCAGTAGCTCAGTCTCGGTAAATTTAGATGCGAAGCATATTACCGAGCTCATTTAAGTCAGAAACAGCCTCCAGGTTTTTCACTGCTTCAATGAGGTTTTTAGCCCTTTTCTGTCCAAGGACTTTGGAAGCATAATACATAACCTTCTTGTCTATATCTTCCTGGCTCGCCGGGTTGCCAGGGTCTCCGGGTGGATAATCCACCCTTTCCGTAAACTTTCGCCCATCATTGGTCTCAACATCCACTTCTGCCGAGTGAGCCTTGGTAATCTTCTTACGCTCGTCCAGTTTGGGGTCGTGCACTGACGTGACCCGGCTTTTCAGATTCAATACTTTCGGGTCTTTCACTCTTTCTGGCGTGTACTGGTCCCAGGTAAGCTGATGGTCAAAGGCCGCTACTGCCAGGCAATACTGGATAGTAATTTCCGGCATGTCCCGGTTGTCAACGATTCGTTTCTCATCTCCGGGTTGACGTGCAATTATTGACTTAATGTCCTCAGCTCTGATACCTTCCCGTTCAAGTATTTTGAGCAGGCCGTAGGCCGGCGCATGGATGGGGTGCCCCGCGGAATACAACTTGAGGCAAGTAGTCATGATGAGGAATTTCTTACCCAGGTCTTTTATCAGCTCTCCCTGGTCATAGTTTTCGCCGGCAATGTCACTCAGGACATTATTATTACCATCGAACACAGTTTTTGGCCCATCATAACCCATCTTAGCCAGTAGGGCAGCCGTGACACCATTACGACAACTAAGCCCTTTAGTCAGAGACTTGGCCATATGCCTGGCTTCAGAGCCCAGGTCATAGAAGCCTCCTGAGTTCAAGGCAGCTAACCCAAAAGCTATCCTCGCCTCACTCACTTTTAGCTTCAATATATTGCACCCGGTGGCGACTCCCCAGAAATCGCTGGCGTTATTGGAGAAACCGCGGCTCATGGAAAAACCAGCGTTAGCCAGTCTCCCGGCGATATCATAGCCGGCGACCACGGCCGCAATCATATCTTTGCCGCTGGCTCTCTCCTTCTCTCCGCAGGCGAGAGCTGCGGGGACGATGACCGCAGAGGCGTGCCCGGCCTCTTCCAATGATTCGTCAATCTCATCCCCATGGCCCAGAGTGCCGTTAATCATGGCCGCATTTATCGCTGAGGTCTTGTAATTACTCCCCAATACCGATGCCTCAGCCTGGCCGCCTAGAGATTGGCCGAATTGGATGATTAACCGGCCATTCTCAAGGATACTGCAGGCTACCTGCCCGCCCAGAGCATCCAGGATAAGCTTCTTGGTTTGTTGGATGACTTCGATAGGTAAGTCGTCATATTTTAAGCGAGTGACATGCTCTCCCAGTCTCTGGGTAACACCTTCAAGACGAGCTATCATTACTATCTCCTTCAGGCAGATTTTCGTTCAACACCTGGAAATATCGCCAGGTACACCCACGTCCTGCATGCATGACGCACCCGGCGGTAAACCAAGTCCCTTCGCACCTATTTTTTGTGTTTCATCACATCAGCGTAGCTGGCAATATTGAATCTGGTGGGTTTAGGCAATTCAGCATCTATCTTGGGACCCAGGACAACAAAACTGGGGGCAGAGGCGATATTCAGCGAAACATAGGCATCAGTAGCCATTTTTATCGCTTTGGCGATTAACTCTCTCCTTTTCTTTTCGTCAAGCTCTGTCAAATAGCCGTCAAGGTAGCTATCCATTTCAGGGTTCTTGCCGAGCAAGGAATCCCTGACGGCGCTACTGCTGAATCCCGTGGCCATGCTCTTGGATGGATTCGCGGCCCCGCTCGAACCGGAACGATAGGTGTCAGCGGCGCCGATTAGTGTTTTCGACCTGAACGGGTCTCGCAGCGACCCAAAAGCTCCCTGGTCAGTCGGGACTATTTCGGCTTTCACCCCTATCGCCCGCCAGTAGCCTTGTATCACTTCGGCAAGCTTGGGTAAGAAGGGAGTTATACTCGCGGTATAAGTCCAGAGCTTGATATTGAAACCATCGGCATAACCGGCTTCTTTGAGCAGCCGCTTTGCTTCCTCCGGGTCATAGCGCCAGACTTTGGCCATATAGTCTTGCCAGAAGGCGTCATCCACCTCGACAGTATTCCACCCGAGGTATGGCATCGCCGGGGGTTCGGCTTTACCAGCGAAAAAGTCCTTCATAATCGCATCTCGGTTAATGGCTAAGGAAAGTGCCTGGCGCACCCTGATATCGGCAATAGGCATAGCAGCCGCCTCAGGCATATAAGCTCCGCGTATGTTCACGCAGGCATTTATGGTTGACTGAAGAGGTGTCTTGAAGCCAGCAGCGGCCAGGTCAATGGCAGAATCAAACCCTATGTCCATAGCATCCACCGCTCCGGTCCTCATCATCGCAACCCGCGTCGTTTCCTCTGGAATGGCCATGATGTAAAGCCGTTTAAACTCAGGCGTCTGCCGCCAGTGCTTGTCTACGGCTTGCATTTCCACCATGTCACCGGGAACGAAGCGAACGAACTTAAACGGCCCCGCTCCAACTGGATTCTTCTCGAAGGATTCCACACCGTTCCGTTCAATGTAGTCTTTGGGCATCACGATCCCTTGAGCCGGGCTATTAAGAGTTAGATTATATGGCAGGAAAGGCCAGGGCTTGGTACCCTTGGTATAGACGCGTACCGTGTAATCATCAACTATTTCGACGCGTTCTACCATGGCTTGCATGTCTCTAAAACCGGCATAAGGTAGCAGGTACCTCTCGAGGCTGAACTTGACATCATCAGCCTTAAGGTCTTCACCATTATTAAATTTAATACCTTTGCGCACGTTAAAGACCCAGGAAAGACCGTCAGGCGAGAGCTGCCATTTCTCAATTATTCCTGGTGCCATATCTCCTTTCATGTCCACTCTAATCATCAGGTCAAACAAGTTGGAATGGTATATGGCTGTATTGGACGTTGTCCCCTTGACGGGGTCCAGCTTCTGGTCGTCGAGCGACCCCAGAGCTATCCTTAAATCTCCATAAGGTCCGATTGGTGCCGGTCCAGGTGTGGGCGTTGGTGCGGGCAACGGTGCTGGCGTTGGTGTTGGTGAGGGCGCGGGTGCTGGCACCGGTGCTGGCGTGGGTGCCGCCTTAGCACAACCAGACAGCAACAAAAGAGAAACCACCCCTAATGCCAGTAACAATTTGACTCGATTTTGTATTCTCATGTTGCCCCCCTAGCTTCTATTTCTACTTACTGTCCCAACCTATCGGCTTGTGGACTCACTATTTATTTGTGTTTGGCCACATCAAAAAGATAGGTAACCCCGGGAGTTACCCCACCCGGCGGTACGGGAAGTTCCACTCGCGGTGCTACCGCAATGAGTACTGGCATACTGCTAATGGGCAGATGCGTATAGCTATCGACAATTAGCTTGATTGCTTTTGCGAGAGACTCTTTTCTTTTAGCAGCGTCCGTTTCGCTTTGGGCATCGTCGATTAGCTTGTCAACAACGGGAAACGCCTTACCCAGGAGGAACATGCCGCCTTTGGAATGGAAGTTGGCATACAAACGCGCCGCTGCCGCCGGAACCAGCCCCAGAGAGCGCGGGATTGCCTGACCGATGGCTGGTTCAAAAGTACGGTCGATGCCTCGATACATCTGGCCAATAATCACTCCTGAGTAATCCGAGGGCACTAACTCTGTCTTGACCCCTATTCGTTGCCAGTAGCCCTGTGCGACCTCGGCAAGCTTCGGAAATAATCCTTTATCGACGCTATATAGCTTTAGCGTGAACCCCTGAGGATAGCCTGCCTCTTTAAGTAACCTCTTGGCTTCCTCGGGGTCGTAGCGATAGGCCTTGGCGCTATACTCCTCCCAATAGGCAAAATCGACATCTGCCGACCCCCTATAGATGAGGGGTGGAGTAGAGGCACCACCTCTTCCGCTGATTAAGGTCTTGTCAATCTCTTCACGGTTAATGGCCAGAGAGAGCGCCTGTCGTACTCTGACATCACTCGTTGGCAGAGCAGCCGCCCGCGAGTCATAAGTAGCGTAAAAGGCAATTGCGGGCTGTTCCATCTCCAAAACACCCACCTTAAAGCCGGCGGCTTCCAGCTCGTCCGCCGACTCCATATCTATCATGGCAATATCGACAACGCCTGTCTTTAACGAGGCTACCCGCGTGCTTGCCTCCGGCATGGCTATCTCCAGGACATTCTTAAAGGCAGGAACCTGCCGCCAATGTTGGTTAACCGCCTGAAATTCCATCATGTCTCCCGGGACGAAGCGGCCAAGCGTAAAGGGACCAGCACCTACCGGGTGACGGCCAAAGTTCTCCGCCCCAACCCGCCCAACGTAATCCTTAGGCATGACCAACCCGATGGATGGAGTGTAGAAGGAATTGTAATAGGGGAGGAAGGGCTGGGGACCGATAGTGTAAATACGTACCTTATAATCATCGATAACTTCGACACGTTCGATGGTATTTCTTAGAAGAGCGTAGGTAACTTCCTTGGAAGTGTACCGGTCAAAAGTGAATTTCACATCGTCGGCGGTCAGAGCCTCACCATCGTTAAACTTGATGCCTTTGTGGATGTGATAGAGCCATGACTTACCATCAGGAGCTATCTCCCATGAATCAATTATCCCCGGCGCTAAACCACCCTTATTATCCAGTCTAATCATGTAGTCATAAAGCGGGATTAGGCCAGCGCCGACGCCTGAGGGCTGCAGTATCGGGTCAAACGAGGTGAATGCGATACTAGCCTGCGCTACCGTTAAGGACCCGTAAGGGCCGGATGGAGTGGGTGCCGGTGCGGGCGGCGGTGTTGGCGTTGGTACCGGCGTAGGTGCAGGGACAGGCGCGGGTGCCGGTGCTGGAGTTGGTATGGGCGTTGATGCCGCTCGGGCACAGCCTACCAGAGATAAAATGATAACCACTCCCAGTATCGCCGCGACCTGCATTCGTCTTTGCCTGCTTCTCATTTTCGGTACTCCCTGCTCTCTAGATTTAGGTTTGACCATCTTTCGCTTCTCGTCGTACTATTCTTATCCCTTTTACTTTATGCCTCTAACCAGCACCTCATCGCCTTCCCAGGAAAAGCGAGCTTTCAAATCCTCAGCTTCTGAAATCTGGACCACATAGTCAAAGACTTCCTGTGCCCTGGGGTTTCCCTTTTTGACCACTTCAGGTTCAGCATTAGGCGTAATGTAGGCGGGGATATAAGTTACCTTCTGTATCTTTTTATCCTGGATGTAGGCCTTGGCAATCATCGTCTTCAGGGCATCAGGATGGTAATGATACCTTTCATAGCCAGGGATAGACTTAATACGGTAAAACTCCGGTAAAGAAGTGGGGCGGTCCAGCAGTCTGTACATAGCACTTCCGCCTCTCGGGTGACTGGGAGGATTAGACCCTGGCTCGTCAGCAAAGACACCCAGACCATAAAAAATTGCCTTACCTTTATATATTTCGATGCCTTTGAGGATATGGGCATGGTGCTGCAGTATCAGGTCAGCTCCAGCGTCAATTGCGGCATAGGCAGCTTCTCTTTGATACATGGCGATGACCGCGGGCACAAAGTGAACGCCGCAATGCATGGAGACCACCAGCACATCCACTTTAGACCTCAGTTTCTTGATGTCTGCTTCCATCGCCTCCTTGTCTTCCGGGAAAAGCTTGGTCACAATGAGCGGAGGCGTGCCGGGCTGGAAATCTACCTGCTGGTAACGGTGAGTAGCCCGGAGGGGAGCACAACCTGGCATGTTTTCCTCGGCGACAAGACCAGGAAAGACAGCGGAGAGGTAAGCGAGAAAACCTATCTTTGTTCCCTTTCTCTCCAGAATGGCCGGTTTACGAGCGGCAGCGATATTTTTGCCGGCACCAACTACAGCAATACCGTTTTTAGTCAGGAGGTCGATGGTATCGAAGAAGGCCTCATGACCGTAAAACATTGCCGCATTAGTGGCGAAGGACATGACATCAAAGCCACCACCTTTTTCAGTAAGTGAAGAGACATTTTTGGGTGTGTGTATTACTCCCCCGTACCCGTAAGGTGAGAATATGGGGCTACCCCGGTCAGAGAACTGGCATTCCTGCTGCCCGAAGGCGATATCCGCACTGCGCAAAACATCACCGCAATAGCGGAAAATCGAGGGGGGGTCATCGCGCTCAGGCCTGATATCGCCGACTCCAACCAGGGTAATTACATCCTTCTTTTGTTGAACCATTGGTACCCTCCTTAGCAAAATTCGCCTTCCCGGGCGTATTAACTGCCAATTCTAAGGCTACTCTTTTTAGAACGGCGTGTCATCCGCCATCACACATAAACTGGCTAAGCATTTTCTACGGGAGTTACAGCCCATCCGGGCACTCATCCGGTACATCCGGACGGCTATCCTACGCATTCTTGTCGTTCCCCGTAGGCATAGCGTTTGACAAAACTGTCCCAACCGCGCTATTTTGGTAGTACAGATGAAGAAAATCAGAGTTCTGGTAGCGGACGACCATCCTACCTTCCGGCAGGGGCTGTGCCATTTCCTCGATACCCAGGATGACATCGAGGTGGTGGCACAAGCATCAGATGGTGAAGAAGCCGTCAGGTTGGCCAGGGAACTGGTACCAGATGTAGCGATTATCGATGTCACCATGCCGAAATTAAATGGAATCGAGGCCACCAGAGAAATCAAGGAGACTTGTCCATCTATATCTATTCTCATGGTGAGCGCTTATGATTACGAATCATATCTCGTTGGTTCTCTCAAATCCGGTGCTTCCGGGTACATGTTGAAGAACGCCCCGGTTAGCGAGCTAATCAGCGCGCTCCGTTTGATATGCTCGGAAGAGGCCGTGTTCAACCTGAAAAGTATCAGCAAAGTACTGGACCGCATCACCATGAAAGCCGATGATGAGAGGACCACTCTGGGACTGCACCAGCGTGAGCTGGATATACTAAAACGAGCCGCCAGAGGCCTGAGCAACAAGCAAATTGCCGAGGAGATTAATATCAGCCAGCGCACGGTGCAGACCCACATGTCTCATATCTTTCGCAAGCTTGAAGCCGGCTCACGTACCGAGGCCGTGCTCCACGCCTTACGGCAAGGCTGGCTTACTGCCGAAGACCTGTCCTGAAGGAGGTAGACGCAATAATGCGCCAGGTTGCAGCCCGGAAATCTGGAGAGCCGGAAGAATACTCCCGCAGAGCTTTAGAAGAGCAATTGGCGGAAAGCTCACTGCGCTACCAGGAGCTTGCCGATATACTGCCACGAATCTTTTTTGAGACGGATGAGCTGGGTACCATCACCTTTGCCAACCGCAATGCTTTGAACTCACTGGGTTATGGTAAAGAGGATATTGCCAGTGGCGTGAGCATATTTCAAATTATGTTTCTCGAAGACCAGGATACCCAGGAGTGCTTCCGGCGGGTGCTCAGCGGAGAAAACTTGCCATCCATCGAATACACCGCCCGGAAGAAAGATGGGGACACCTTCCCCATCCAGGCATACCTCAGCCCTATCATCCGTGAGAATAGACCTGTGGGGGTAAGAGGCATCGCCGTAGACATCAGGAAACGCACTCATATGGAGATTGCTTTAAGTGAATCAGAGATTCGCTACCATGATATATTCAGTAATGCCAGCGATGCCATCGTCATCCGTGACCTGACGGGCAACATTGTCGAGGTGAACCAGGCAATGGCATCGCTTACCGGCTACACGGTTGACGAACTGGCAAAGATGAATGTCGCTGATATCCTGACGAAAGAGAGCTTTAAAATTGCGCTGGAAAAGCAGCGCCAGCAGCTCAAAGGTGAAAACCCCAGCCAGCGCTATGAGCTGGAGTTTGTCAATAAGGACGGGGCGAAAAGTGTCGGCGAATCAGTGACCCGGCTCATCACTCATAAAGGGCGTCCGGTTGGTGTGCAGGCGATTGTCAGGGATATCACCGAGCAAAAGAGATTGAGCCAGAACATGCAGTCTTATATTCGGGAGATTACCCGGGCACAGGAAGAAGAGCGAAAGCGTATCGCCCGGGAACTGCACGACGACCTCGCCCAGTCCCTGGCAGCACTTTGCCTGGAAATCGACTCGATGCGAAGCCAACCTGACCGGCTAACCGGCAAGGTAATCTGGAATCTGGCCGACCTCCGGGGAAAAGTCGGTACCATCATGGATTTAGTCCGACGTTTTAGCCAGGAGCTACGACCGGGAGACCTGGATGTAGTTGGACTCGTCCCGACACTGGAACGGCTCACGAAAGAGCTGAACAGCGAAGGTAAGACCTGTGCCCGGTTAAAAGTGGTAGGGGCTGAATGCCGGTTGCCCGCCGAGACCGAGCTTGCCCTGTTCCGTATTACCCAGGAGGCATTACGCAACGTCAGAAAGCACGCACAAGCAACAGAGGTAATGGTCAGAATAGCCTTCGCCCACAATAGGATTAAGCTGGAGGTCATCGATAACGGCGTTGGCTGCGACTTGCCCCGGACACTGGGCGAACTTGCGGGCAAGGGCAAGCTGGGTTTGATTGGGATGAGTGAGCGGGCCAGCCTGCTTCACGGAAGTTTTTCCATAAAGTCACGGAGTGAACAAGGGACGACGATAACCGCTGAATTACCACGTCCCAGCCACTGCAGTTAACCGTGAAGACAGCTCTTAACCGGTACGGATAAATGAAAATTCATGCTACAAATGAGCATATAGTAAACTGATATATGTCGCTAAATCTTTACGGCGCTCATGGAAGCGGACTCAGCCGGCGTGAGCTATTCAAACTATTCTGGCCTCACTCACTACCCCCGGCAACAGCTACCGGTAACAAGCCTTTCGGCAAGGTGACGCTAAATAGCTCCCCATGCGTTGGCTGCGGGCTTTGCGCCCGGGATTGCCCTACCCACGCCTTAGTTACCTCCTCAATTGATGAGAATAGCTACCAGCTACTCTTCCATCAAGACCTGTGCGTTGCCTGCGAGCGATGCATCCACGTCTGCCCGGAGAAATGCCTTGAACTGGAGTGCCTTTCCGCACCGGATAAAAAAGAATGCCCGCCAGTAGCACTCTTCCGCGGCGAAATCGCCAGGTGCCGTAAATGCGGCGCCAATATTGGTTCCAGGGCAATGCTTGATGCCTTGAAGGCCAAGGTTATGGCAAGTAATGAGCCAGTAGCGGCTCAACTCGACCTTTGTCCCGACTGTAAGATGGGGCTAGCAACTAAAACCGGGTAGTCAAAGACAAGCAAAATCCCATGATTTTCATCGGGAGTTTAAGAGGGATTTCGTCCATCTTGATAAATCGTCCCCCTTCCCTGTCAAACGGAAGGAGATGGAGTTGTTAAAAGCTCCCTCCAGCGGTGTTTAGAAGACATTGTCACTGGGTTATGATAGGGGGCAATATATTAAAAGAGTCTTGCTCCAGGCTGTAGCTGTCCGCCCGCTTGAAACCGTTCCGCTTCAACCAGCTCAGTGCCTTCTTGGTATCGCTGGCGACTTTTACCTTCTCACACTGCTTGACCCGGTACTTGAACAGCCAGTAGGTGAACTCCTTAAGCTCGGTCAGGCTGATAGCATCGAGCTGCGGGTAATCCTTATCCTGCCGAAAACGCTTGAGCAAGACCCCTTTACTGGTACCGTAAATGCGCCGGTAAGCCTCGTTGGTGGTATCCGTCTCGATAGAGTAGCCCGAAGCCAATCTTTCCTTGCGTACCTCTTCCTGCACCGCCAGGATAAGAGCTTCTTCAACAGTAATGCCATAAAAGTAGTTAAGATACTGGAGATACTTGGTAGCGCCGATAAGCTCCCGGAATTTCTCCCTGGTCAGGTCAAGTGGTGGCTGTCCGTAAAAAAGGAGAGCGGCCTTTTCCGCCTTGGGGATTAGACTATCAACCTCCTGGCACAACCGCTCTGCCAGAAGTAGCCAGTCGAAAGCTTCGGCATCGATAACATAGCGGTAGGTGCGACCGTGATAGGTTTCCTCGGGCTTGACCCATTGCCCGATGGCCTCAAGCAAGGCAATGAACCAGTGCTGGCCACCTTTAATTGCCTGCTGCAGGTTCTCGATGAGCCTGTCCTCTGTAGAGTCAAGCAACGGAGAGGCTGGTGTTTGTTTATCAATCTGGGCCATTTTTAACCCCGGCCATTTCAGTCTTGAGCCTCTCGTAAAACTCCAGGCGCCCGCTAGTCACCAGCTCGGTAAGCTTTTTGTCAATCGCCTCGCCTGCTCCCGGTATTTCCTTCAGCCGGTTCTCCCTGACCAGTTGCTCCACCTCTACCGTCAGCCCGGTGATAGACTTCGCCACCTTCTCATAGGCCCTGATTTTGAAGATATTGTCCTTCCTTATTTTCAGCAGGTCAGCAATATCCTGAAAAACAGCCGCGATTTCAGTGTTGGTCATTGGACATTAAGCAAGATTCACACGACGAGCTTGGTCTATATTTTTGAGTCCTGGGCATATATCTATCATCTCATCAGTTACTAATAAACATCTATTTTCTCCCCCTACATTTTTAAGGAAAACGTCCCTTTCAAGGAATAAAACAATCATTATTATTTGGCAAGGAGTAATTGAGACAGCCTTAACGATGGTGTTATACTTTTCTAGATTTAACCAATTAGACAAATCTTCTATTTTCGTCTCAGCCAGTTTCAGATACTCTTCTATAATAATACTTGCCCGCCGTAGATCTTCAGGCAGCATTTCGGCGCTCCAAAAATCTTTGAGCAGCTTTATTATCTCATTCCTTTGTTGATACGGCTTAAAATCCTTCTCGCCTTGGATAGCTGATACCTTCAAGAAATCGGACAGTATCGTATCCATCAACTCAAGGTTTGCTCTTAGTTCACTAGCTGTCCTTTCCTTTTGCCACGTCAAAATGTCGGTCTTGTATGTTTCGCTACGAATCACCTCAGCCAAAGCATTCTGTAAACCAGTCCTAATCTGTAACTCGAACTTATTACCTAGTATCCACGTGTTGCTTATGAGAGGATTATTTTTAAGACTTAATATCAATTGGATATCATCGTATATGAACTCGTTCGGGCGATAGTTTCTGATATTCTTTTCTTCTATATTGAAAACCTCTTCTATTCTCTTGAGAATAGTATCTATATCAGAATTACTCTTGATAATTAGCCTACAAGCTACTAAATCTTTTATTTCAACGTCCGGATTTCTGCAGCCTTCCTTCTCTATTTTGACCATCAAGCTCTCTTTGGGTTTTATCCTTGCTTTTACGTACTCAACATCCAAGGACTCGGCAAGATTTCCTAAAATCTGGTCAACATTGTATTTGAGCAGATTCAGTATGTCTCCTTTCCTGCCGTAGAACGCCTCAATAGATTTTGGGATTATCATTTTTGCTTTATTACAATTAACCCTTTCAGAATGTCTTCGCGGATCTGCCTGCTCTTTAGATCATTTGATGCCTGTAGTACCGCAAGACCATAGTTTTGCACCTGTTTTTCATTTGAGTTCTCTTGTAGCTCCCTTGCAAGGCAAGCAAGATTATCTCGTGTTCTGTCAACATCTATTGCTAATTGCCCGCCATTTTCATCATAGAGCTTTGCCGTTGCCGACCACAAAGAATAGAGGTCAGCCAAATTGCTATAACGTGTTTTGTATACGTCCAAACTAGCAATAAGATTCTTGCAGACTTCATATTTTCTTCTGTTCTCCTCTAGATTTGGTATCCCCCCATCATAGTCCGCAAAATACGTATCTAAATGATCCCTACCGTCTTTAATACTGTGCATGACAACTAGAAATATTTCAGACACATACTCTATATCAAGCATTCTTCGTATTCGTGAAGGAGTTGATATGCCCATATCTTTCCAGAACGGGTCGTCCGACAGTTGAGTAACATAAGTTATGAACTCGCCACCATGACGGGCATGACGCAACTCCTGCTTGTTCAATCTGGCAACATTTCGATTGAGCCTATCAAAACACTCATTCAAATCAGTCCTGTCGGCTTCTTTGAGGTATTCAACCGTAAACTTGTAACTCCAGAAACGTTTTTTTGTATCATCTGGCAATCGTGAGAAATACTTATCCCCGTAGTCGGGATCGCTGTACTTAGATGACGTAGCGAATTCATCGTTTATGAATTCAAAGACAGTAAAGAGTCTCTGTTTCCCGTCTACAACATGATATTTGGTGATTCCGGTTGGACTAACATCCACAGCTAAGAATATAGTAGGACAAGGAAAGTTTCGAAGAATTGTATCTATAAAATAGACTTTATAGTCTTGGTTCCAAACACTTTTTCTTTGGTACGGAGGATCCAGATCGAGACTCTTCAGCCTATATTGGTCAGTGAACCAAGATAGCATTTGAAAGTTAGAGTCTCTTTCCATCTGAGTTGCAGTAGAGTACGTACTTTTATTGTCTTTGATTGTCATGTTCTTCTCACCTCACTTTCCGCAGCAGTGTTTGTACTTTTTACCGCTACCACAGGGGCAAGGGTCGTTACGGCCAACTTTTCCTTTACCAGCCTTGACCGGCTGTTGCTGGCGGCCGGCGTTAGCCACCGCCTTGGCCATGATTGAGGGCGGTGGTTGTCTCACTTCCTGCCGGACGAGTCCCACATGGTAGATGGTGTGCGCCACGTCATGCCGGATAGCATCCGTGAGCGCCTGGAACTGCTTAAAGCCTTCACTTTTATAGGCGTCTACCGGGCGCACCTGGCGCAGGCTCTCCCAGCCTACCTGGAGGCGCATATTCTCCATCTCGGTGAGGTGCTCCACCCAGAGGCTATCAAGGATGCGGAGCATGACGAGGCGCTCCAGCACTCTCATATTCTCGGCGCCCACCTCTTTTTCACGCTGCTCATAAGCAGCCTCGGTTTCCTCAACCAACCTGTTTTCAATCTGGTCCGGCTTAAGGGGTTCAAGGGCTTCCTCGTTTAACCCCGGTGGTAATGGCAGGATGGTAGCCACCTCTGTCACCAGGCCCTTGATATCACGGCCTTCACCGTGCTCATCCCCGGTATGAGCGGCGACCACCCCCCCTATCTCCTCCTCAACCATGGACAGTATGTTAGCTTTGAGGTTAGCACCGCTCAGAAGCTTCTTTCTTTCACTATAGATAAGCTCACGCTGCTTATTAACGACATCGTCATATTCTACCAGGTGCTTACGCATGTCAAAGTGGTAACCTTCCACTTTCACCTGGGCATTTTCGATGGCACGGTTGACCAGATTATTCTCAATAGGGGTATCCTCACCGATACCCGCCCATTTCATCAGGCCGGAAATACGATCGCCGCCGAAGCGCTTGACGATATCATCCTCGATAGAAACATAGAAACGGGAGCTACCCGGGTCACCCTGCCGTCCGGTTCGACCGCGCAGCTGGTTGTCAATGCGCCTCGCCTCGTGGCGCTCGGTACCGAGGATATGGAGTCCGCCCGCGCTGACCACTTTTTCGTGTTCTTGCTGCCACTCTTTCTCCTCTCTCTCCGCCGGATTACCACCAAGGATAATATCAACACCACGTCCGGCCATATTGGTGGCGACGGTGACGCTGCCGAGCCTGCCGGCCTGGGCAATGATACCAGCTTCTTTCTCATGGTACTTGGCATTGAGCACCTGGTGCGGAATGCCCTTCCTTTTCATCAGCTCGCTGAGTACTTCTGATTTCTCGATAGATACAGTACCGATAAGCACCGGCTGTTTCCGCTTGTAAAGCTCTTCCACCTCATGCACCACGGCGGCGAATTTTGACTTCTCATCCTTGTAGATACGGTCGGGAAAATCCTGGCGCAGCATTGGTTTGTTCGTCGGGATAATAACCACTTCAAGCTCATATATCTTGTGAAACTCTTCCGCTTCGGTGGCGGCGGTGCCTGTCATACCCGCCAATTTATGATACATACGGAAGTAGTTCTGGAAAGTGATAGTGGCAAAGGTCTTGCTTTCCGGTTGCACCTTGACCCCTTCTTTAGCTTCTATCGCCTGGTGCAGACCTTCAGCATAGCGGCGGCCAAACATCAGCCGGCCAGTAAACTCATCGACAATAATAACCTCGCCATCCTTGGAGATATAGTCGCGGTCTCGCTTATAAATCACGTTGGCTTTAAGAGCGTTATCCAGGTAGCGGGTCAGGGAATAGTTCTCCGGGTCATAGAGATTAGGCGATTTTAAGACTCCCCCTCTTCTCAGTTGCTCTTCGACATTGCTCGTACCAGCCTCAGTGAGGCTAACCGTGCGTAGCTTCTCATCTACAGCGTAGTCTATTTCCGGGCGCAGCCGGGGAACCAGCCGGGCAAAGAGCTGATACTGCTGGGTGGACTCTTCTGCCTGACCGCTGATAATAAGCGGGGTACGGGCTTCATCGATGAGGATGTTATCCACCTCATCGACAATGGCGTAGTTCAGGGGACGCTGAGCCTGCTGGGAGAGGTCGAGCACCATGTTGTCCCGTAAATAGTCAAAGCCAAACTCGTTGTTGGTGCCGTAAGTAATATCAGCGGCGTAGGCTTCGCGGCGGGAAACCGGACGGAGGAAGCTCCACCGCTTGTCTGCTGATTCGTAAGTGGGGTCATAAATAAAGGAGGGGGAAGGGTTATCCGGAGTCTGGCCATAAATAGAGGCGACACTGATGCCGAGAGCGTAAAAGATTGGTCCCATCCAGTGGGCGTCTCGCTTGGCCAGGTAATCGTTAACTGTAACCAGGTGGCAGCCTCTACCGGTAAGGGCATTTAGATAGAGGGGTAGCGTGGCCACCAGTGTCTTACCTTCACCGGTCTTCATCTCGGCGATTTTGCCCTGGTGGAGGATAATGCCACCCATCAGCTGGACATCAAAATGGCGCTGGCCAATTGTCCGCCGGGCGGCTTCACGAACGGAGGCAAAGGCTTCGGGGAGAAGCTCCTCGAGCACTTCGTTCTCAACATCCCGCAGCTCTTTTTCAAGCTGGCTGATTTGCTTCTCAAATCCCTGGTGCTGGTCATTCAGCTCATCCTTGTCCGGCTCTTCCTGGCTTGTAGCCAGTTTATGCTCAGTCTCGGCCAAACCCTGACGAGCATCGGCTAGGTCTTGCCGTATTTCAGCAGTAGCCTCAGCCAATCTGGCTCTGAACTCATCTGTCTTCGCCCGCAGCTCAGCATCACTGAGTTTGTCAAACTCCGGCTCAAGTGAATTTATCTCATCGATGATGGGCTGTAAGCGCCTGAGTTCTTTCTCGTTAGAATCAATAAGTCCACCCAACCATTTAAGCATACTTTAATTTTCTCCATTGCTCGTATCTATCGAGGTTATTTAGTAACCTATTCCCCTGACCCCCTTCCCTTGATAAGGGAAGGGGGAACTTGGGTAAGAGAGGGGCAGAGCCCCTCTCTAAAACTCTTTCCCGTGGGAAATATTTATCTTAGAGAGAAGCTTCCCGCTCGTTAGCTATCCCAACAACTAATGGGTATCTAAGAGGGGCAGTAGCCCCTCTTACTTTTCTTCCCCCTCTCTTTTCAGGAGAGGGGGAAGAAGGGGGTGATGTCAATAAACAATCTCTTCTCAGGATATCCAGCTTCAGGCGAACATCGCCCCAATGGACTGCCCGGTATGAATACGCTGGATAGCTTCACCGAGCAAAGGGGCGATAGATAGAACGGTAATCTTGTCCAGTTTCTTGCTGCCGGTCACCGGCAGGCTATCGGTAACCACCACCTCTTTTACCGGTGAGCCGGCTATCCTCCTGATAGCGGGGCCAGAGAGCACCGGGTGGGTACAACAGGAATATACTTCTTTTGCCCCCCGTTCCATCAGGGCGGTAACCGCATTGACCAGAGAGCCGGCCGTGTCTATTTCATCATCGAAAATAAGGGCTACCTTACCCTGGACCTCACCGATAACATTAAGCGTCTCGGTCTGGTCATGATTACCCAGCCGTCTTTTTTCCATGATTGCCAGCGGGGCATTGAGCTTGGCGGCCACGTCTCGCGCTCGTCCGGAAATGCCAACGTCAGTGGCAACGACAACCAGGTCATCAAAGCGCTTCTTTCTAAAATAGTCACAGAGGAGGAAAAGAGCGGTCAGCTCGTCAACCGGTATGTTGAAAAACCCTTGTATCTGGGCGGCGTGTAAATCCAGCGTCAGCAAACGGTTAGCCCCGGCCACGGTAAGCAGGTCAGCAATCAGCCGGGCGGTGATGGGCACACGAGGCTGGTCTTTCTTATCCGTGCGACCGTACGCATAGTAAGGAATAACCGCCGTAATGCGTCCGGCAGAAGCACGCTTCAAAGCATCAATCATAATGAGAAGCTCGACCAGGTTCTTATTGACGGGGGAAGAGAAGGGTTGGATAACAAAGGTATCCCGGGAACGGACATTCTCCAGAATGCGCACAAATATATTTTCGTTGCTGAACTCGAAGACCTCGCATTGCCCCAGGGGTATGCCCAGATATTCAACCACGGCCTGGGCCAGGGCCGGATGGGCATTACCGGTAAACACTTTCAGTTCATCCATTCAAGATTTACCTCTCCAGACACAGCTTCAGTTTATCAAAAACATTATAGCACTATTACCTGATAACCTCACGCCCCTTTTCCCCGGTTTTGGCAAGAAGGAGAATAAAGAAAGAAGGGCTTTCGCCCTTCTTCTAAAATTGATTTACATTCCCTCTGGTAAAGGGAATGGACTGAATCAGACAGGATTTGGCAAGTCTCAGGCGTCAATGCCCGGCACGGGGAAGCGAGAGCAAAGCTGGCTAACCTCTTCGCGTGTCTGTTTCTCAATAGCGGCATCACCAACGTGGCTGATTACCCTGACGATGGCCGAGGCGATGTACTTCATTTCCTCTTTGACGAAGCCACGGCTGGTGACGGCGGCAGTGCCCACCCTGATACCGCTGGTGAGTGAGGCGGAGCGCGGGTCGAAGGGAATACTATTACGGTTGACGACAATACCGACCCTGCCCAGGGCTTCCTCAGCTTCCCGTCCGTTGACTCCGGTTGAGGTAATATCTGCCAGAATCAGGTGATTATCCGTACCGCCGGTGACCAGGTTCAAGCCCAAACGTTTCAGCTCGCTGGCAAGGAGCAGGGCGTTATCCAGTATCGCCTGCTGGTATTCAACAAAGCCAGGCTGGCTGGCTTCATGGAATGCCACCGCCTTGGCGGCAATGGCATGCATCAAGGGGCCACCCTGCATCTCAGGAAAGACTGCGGAATCCATGGTCTGGGCCAGCTCCTGGCGGCAGAGGATGAACCCGCCGCGCGGCCCGCGCAGTGTTTTGTGTGTAGTGGAGGTCACCACCTGGGCATACGGCACGGGGGTAGGATGCAGACCGGCGGCTACCATCCCGGCGATGTGAGCGATATCAGCCATAAGCCTGGCACCAACCGAGTCGGCGATATTACCAAAACGCTCGAAATCAATAATACGCGGATAGGCACTGGCACCAACAACAATTAGCTTAGGCCGGTGCTTCAAGGCGAGTTTCTCCACCTCGGCATAGTCGATTCTGCCTGTTTCCCGGTTGACGCCATAGCTCACGAAGTTATAAGTCTTGCCGGAGAAACTGACCTTATCGCCGTGAGTGAGGTGCCCACCGTGGGTCAGAGTCATCCCCATTACCGTATCACCATATTCGAGCAGGGCAAAGTAGGCGGCCATATTGGCCTGGGCGCCGCTGTGCGGCTGGACATTGGCATGTTCGGCATGGAATAGTGCCTGTGCTCGTTCGATGGCCAGGCTTTCAATGATATCCACATTTTCACAACCGCCGTAGTAGCGCCGCCTGGGGTACCCCTCGGCGTACTTGTTGGTCAGGAACGAGCCTTGAGCCTCAAGTACAGCTCGACTGGCATAGTTTTCCGAAGCAATAAGGTTTACCGTCTCTTTTTGCCGTTTCCTCTCCAGGTCAAGGGCGCGGCTAATTTCCGGGTCAGTCTGGCTTAAACTACTCATTATTTCCTATTCCTTAACTCCCGATAGTTATCTTCTGACAAAGTATACATAATTTCTTCGGAAAAGCAAGTTTCACTCAGTTGAGAGTTTTATTAACCCCTCCCCCTTTGTCCCTCTCCCCATCGGATGGGGAGAGGGATGAGATTTTAGAGAGGCTTCGCCTCTCTTTAACCCTCTTTTGACCTTTCTCCTTCCGGCAAGTGAGAGGTTTTAAAAAAGAGGTTTGCTCCTCTCATACTTCTACATCCGCTTCCCCTTCCAAAGAAGGTAAGCAGGTTGTTAAACACGCCCGTTAGCTTTTCCCCTGTTTTTCCTTTGGCGCCGGGGCTTCCGCTGCTGAACAGGGAGTTTGATTTATCCAGGCCAGTCTATCTCTTATATCCCGGTCGAAGAGAAGGCGGTTGACTAGCAGCTCTCCCGGAGATACCAAAGCCGTCATTGGGGTACGTGACGCGGTTAAGCGCCTGGTTAGCGCCAGGAGCAGTATCGCCACAAATCCCAGAGTCAGGGGTATCGATTTCTCAATACCAAATGGCACATTCAGAAACCAGCTAAATACCGGCAACAATACCAGGGTAATGAGCGCACCCAGGGGTAGCTGCCGGAATGGTGCCCAGGCGAGAGTGAAGATAGCAGCAGCCATTGTCAGCCAGGGAGTGAGAATGAGAAGGACGCCCAGCGTGGTTAAGATACCACGGCCACCATTAAAGCGGAGAAATACAGGCCAGTTATGGCCGCTGATAGCAGCCAGGCCGATAATGACCTGCTGTGAAACCGGCAACGACCACAGCTGGGCTAAATAAACCGGGACCATGCCCTTGCCGATATCAAAGATGCTTACCGGGATAGACCACCACCTTGAGGTAAAACTCAGTACATTGGACGCACCGACATTACCGCTACCATATTGCCTGATATCAATCCCCCGCGACCACCTGGCCACCAGATAAGCCATCGGCACCGAGCCGAGAAGATACGCCCCCAGGAGCAATAAGATGAACTCAGTGGTCACCATCTCTCCTCGGTTGCGGCCTGGTGAGGTGCCTCCCGCTCTTTGCTGCCCGGGCGATAAGCTGCTCGGCAGCCTGGAGGGGGACAGGAGCGCCGCCAATCGGCGTCTCGGTGCTATCATCCAGGCCATGGTAGTCACTACCGCCGGTGGCAATGAGACCATGTTTCGCTGCCAGGTTAACCAACCGGTTTATTTGATCAGTGGTATGGCTGCCGTAGTAAGCTTCAATACCGACGAGCCCTTTGTCCTTTAGCTCCCCGACCATCGCCTCCGGATTGCTGATGGTAAACGGGTGTGCCAGCACCGGCAAACCTTTGGCGCGTATGATAAGCTCTACGGCCTCTACCGGGGCCATTTTTGCCCGCTCAACATAGGCCAGCCCACCCCAGCCGATATACTTGGTGAAGGCCTCTTTAATCGAGGAGACATAACCCTTTTCCAGCAGCGCCTGGGCTACGTGGGGACGGCCGATAGCATCAGTGCTGGCAATTTCCCTGACCCGTTCCCACTTAATCGTTAATCCCAGCTTGTTCAGCCTGGCAATCATCTGCTGTGCCCGTTCCTGCCGGGAATGACGCATCCTTACCAGGCCGGCCTCCAGCTCAGGGTGTGCATAATCAATAAAGTAGCCGAGAATATGGGCTTCACCGGTGGGGACATCGGTGTTAATCTCCACCCCCGGTATCATTTTAAAACCGGGGAACGCGATGGCGGTTTCTACCGCCAGGGGAATACCGTCTACCGTATCATGGTCGGTAAGAGCAATGACGGCGAGACCGGCCTGGACTGACTTACGGACAACCTCAGCCGGGCTGAACCGGCCATCGGAGGCAGTGGAATGGAGGTGAAGGTCAACCCTGGACACTGCTATTCTACCTCGCGATATATCCGCTCAATACCAAGGGCACGGCCACTATTATTCTCAATGTTCACCAGAACGGCATTAAGCATCGTTTTGCCTTCGCCCACAGACAAATGATTAGGCATGGCGGTTAAAAAGCGCTGCAGCACCATCTCAGTGTCATCACCGATAATGGAGTTAACCGGGCCGGTCATGCCAATATCGGTGACATAGGCCGTACCCCGTGGCAGTACCTGGGCATCGATAGTACCGACATGAGTATGGGTACCCAGCACGGCACTCACCCGTCCGTCCAGGTAACGCCCCATGGCCATCTTCTCTGATGTCGCCTCGGCATGGAAATCAACAATGATAACCGGCGGCCTGTCTTTAAGTTCAGCCAGCAGATGGTCTGCGGCGCGAAAGGGACAATCGAAACTACCCATGAAAGTACGGCCAATCAAATTAACCACGAGAGCCTTAGCATTGACCAGGTAGCCCCTTCCCGGAACTCCGGGAGGATAGTTCAAGGGGCGTACAATCGGCAGCTCCCCATCAAGGTAAGGAAAAATCTCTTTCTTCGCCCAGATATGATTGCCCGAGGTCAGCACGTCAGCCCCGGCATCAAGCAAGTCCATGGCGGTGTCTGAGGTCAGGCCTAAACCAGCGGCGGCATTCTCCGCATTGGCAATAACGAGGTCTACCCGGTATTCCTGGCGCAGGGCAGGTAAGAGCTTCTTCACCGCTTGCCGGCCTGGCCTGCCGATAATATCACCAATCGCTAATATTAACATTTACCCTCAAATCTGCTGACTAGCTTTACCCTCATACTCCAATTTTCAGCGACCACTATTTGGCGTAGTCGGTGGCTCTCGTCTCCCTGATGACCGTGACCTTGATTTGTCCCGGGTACTCCAAGCCGTCTTCAATCTTCTTCACGATATCCCGTGCCAGTCTCATCGCCCCCAGGTCATCGATTTCCTCCGGCCTGACCAGGATGCGGATTTCACGCCCGGCCTGGATGGCGAAGGATTTCTCCACACCCTTGAAGCTGTTGGCGACATCCTCAAGGGCTCTCAGCCGTTTTACGTAGTTCTCCAGTGACTCTCGCCTGGCTCCCGGACGGGCACTGCTGAGAGCATCGGCGGCGGAGATAATGTAGCCCCAGATGCTGGTATTACCGGTCTCCATGTGGTGCTCGGCGATACCCTGTATCACTTCAGGAGATTTATCCCATTGTTTAACCAGGTCAACGCCGATAGAAGCATGGGTACCTTCCACCTCGCGGTCGACTGACTTACCAATGTCATGGAGCAGGCCGGACCTCTTGGCCAGGGTCACGTTAATCCCCAGCTCGGAAGCAATCACACCTGCCAGCAGGGCAACTTCAATACTATGAGCCAGGACATTTTGCCCGTAGCTGGTGCGATACTTAAGACGTCCAATGAACTTGATTAGCTCCGGGCGTATTCCCTGCACACCAACCTGGTAGGCTGCCTGTTCACCGGCAGTGAGGATAGCCGCCTCGACTTCTTCCTTGGCTTTATTGACCACCTCTTCAATACGTGCGGGGTGGATACGGCCGTCCAGGATAAGCTTACTGAGGGCGACACGGGCAACTTCCCGCCGTATCGGGTCAAAGCTGGAGAGAGTTACTGCTTCCGGGGTATCATCAATGATGAGGTCTACACCCGTTGCCTGTTCCAGTGCCCTGATATTACGGCCTTCCCGTCCGATAAGCCGGCCTTTCATCTCATCGCTGGGGATAGGCACGGTGATGACCGATGTCTCTGATACTACCTCCGAAGCGCTGCGCTGTACCGCCAGAGCCAGTATTTCCTGGGCTTTCTTATCCGCCTCCTCTTTGAGCTTTTCCTCCCACTCACGCAGCAGTCTTCTGCTTTCCTCCTGTGTTTCAGAGCGAACTGCCTCTACCAGTGTTTGTTTTGCTTCGTTGCTGGACATACCCGAAATCAATTCCAGCTGTTTTAATTGTCTATCTCTTATCCCGGTAACTTCAGCACGGATTGCCTCAGCCTCCTTTTCCTTGTTCGCCAGCTGGTGCTCACGCCGCTCCACACCTTCCAGCCTCCGGTCCAGCGTCTCGGTTTTTGATGTAAAACGGTTCTCCTGTCGCTGTAGCTCAAGTCGCCGTTCCCGGTACTCGGCCTCTACCGCCGCTTTCGCCTTCTCCGTCTCCTCTTTGGCTTCGCGGATTACCTCTTTGGCCTCATCCCTGGCTTCGCTCAACACTCTCACTGCTTTCCGCTGCGCCGCTCGAAGCTGGCGATTAAGAGCCATACGCCGGAAGAAATAAACGATGGCTCCGCCACAAGTAAAACCGATGACAAAAATAGCGATTAACAAGGCTACGTAAAATGTTAAGAATTGTCCTATTGGCATTGCTTCACCTCCTTGTCTTAAAATTTCCCTGCTGGTAATAATCAGTTGATAAAATAATGTACATTCTAGCTAGCTGCCTGCGACCTTTAGATTTACGCCCTCTTGCCACAAGCGCTCTACGGTATGAGTAATCACCTCGTAGCTGAAACCGCGCCGCCGGAGATATCCCCCCAAACGGCGTTGGAAGCTCTCATAGTCAGTACGGGGTAGATTTGTTGCTTTACTGAGGGCAGCCCGGTAGGCATTATCCCGGTCATCAACAACATTAACTACCTGGTCGATAATATCGCCGGCGATACCTTTCTGTCTCAATTCGAGACCGGTTAGCCACTGGCTGCGCGGGCTGAAAGACTCCCGGTTATCCGCCCAGTATTGGGCAAAAGCCACATCATCTACCAGCTTCTTTTCTCTGAGTCTGCTGATTACGATATCGATGGTGTCGGTATCGAAACCGCGGCGGCGCAATCTGTCTTTTAGCTCGGACTCACTGCGCGGCCGGAAGCCAAGATAATGAAGGGCAGCGTTAAGACCACGGTGAATTTTATCCAGCCGGAGCAGTGCCTCAACCCGCTCGTCCGGTATCGCCTGCTCCAGGCTGAGCTTTTCTTCGGCGACGACCTCGGCCTCCAGGCTGAACGCTAGTTTCCCATCCAAGAAAATATTTACCCGCTTCCCTCCGCCTCTTCGATTACGGAAGGCGGTAATCTTTTTAGCCAACCTTCTTCTCTCTTTAACCAATAAAGCTGAGGCTCGGGCCTCAGCTTTACCTCCACTGACACTATCGGTTAGTCTACTAACGGGTCAGGTTAGGAAACTTTCAACTGGTAGCGATAAGATGATGAGTGGCAATCGCTGAGGCTCTAATCTTTTGCTCCATCTCCTGGGCAAGCTCGGTATTCTGACGCAGGTATTGCTTTGCATTCTCCCGGCCCTGCCCGAGACGAATGTCACCATAGGAGAAAAAGGCACCCGATTTGCTGACTAGCCCCAGCTCAACCGCAAGGTCAATAATGTCACCCTCACGGCTGATGCCATGGTCGAACATTATGTCAAATTCAGCCGTCCTGAAGGGAGGTGCTACCTTATTTTTAACGACTTTAGCTTTGATATGACTACCGGTTATCTCATCTCCCTGCTTGATGGTATCAGAGCGCCTGAGCTCAATCCTCACTGAGCTATAGAACTTCAGCGCCCGGCCACCCGGAGTAATTTCCGGATTACCGAAGACAATGCCAACCTTCTCTCTGAGCTGGTTAATGAAGATAACGGCAGTTCCTGACCTCCCAATCGAGGCTGCCAGCTTTCTTAATGCCTGTGACATCAGGCGAGCCTGCAAGGCAACCTGGGTATCCCCAATCTCTCCTTCCAGTTCAGCACGGGGCACCAGGGCAGCCACACTATCAATGACGATGGTGTCAACCGCCCCACTGCGAACCAGGGCTTCGGCTATCTCCAGGGCTTGCTCCCCGGTATCCGGCTGGGAAATGAGCATTTCGTCAACTTTGACCCCGCAGTGACTGGCGTAGAGAGGGTCGAGGGCATGCTCGGCATCGATATAAGCGGCTACCCCACCTAGTTTTTGTGCCTCGGCAATAATATGCTGTGCCAGGGTAGTCTTCCCTGATGACTCGGCACCAAAAATCTCGGTAATCCGCCCCTTGGGTAAACCACCGATACCCAGGGCCAAATCCAGGGCCAGGGAGCCGCTGGAGACAACCTCAACCGGTGCCATGGTCGTTGACTCTCCCAGCTTCATGATTGAGCCTTTGCCAAACCGTTTTTCAATCTGGCCGATAGCTAGCTCGAGTGCCTTACCTTTCTCCGTAGTCATTGTCGTAATGATAACATAACTAATATACTAAAGCAAGGAAAGCTGACAAAGGTTAACGCCTTATCTCCACCACCTTAGCAGGAAATGACGAACAAAGTAGGTAATGCCTCCCAATAGGCTCACGAGAGATAAGCATATTATTGACCAAATTGCCCACTGTGACCAACCCAATCCAGTTCCTAAGAGTACAAAAGCATTAGTCACATCAAATGCGAATAAGACTAACAAAACGATGGCTATACTCATGGCAACGTGAGGTAGCAACTTATTAAATTTCACTTCGTTAATCCTAAGATTAAATAGACTTGCTTGCCCATTATACATTGATGAAGACTCAATAGCGAACAATGTCATTTCAAAATGATACACTACCCGATAGAGATTGTTTAGTAACCTCACCCCCTTTAATCCCCTCTCCTTTAAGAAAAAGGGGGATTCCATTGTGCTGCCAGTTCAGGCCGTAGTATACTACCCGATAGCTCTCTAGCAAGAGGTTAAACAATCTAACATGCCCGCCGCTGACCTGATTCTGAAAAATGCGAATGTCATCACGGTAGACCCCGGGCAACCGGCGGCCAGGCTGGTAGCCACCCGGGGCGACCGGATTTGGCGGGTCGGCGATGACCTTGAGGTTGAGTCGCTTCAGGGAGCCGGCACCAGGGTAATTGATTGCCAGGGGAAGACTTTGCTGCCCGGTTTTAATGATGCCCATTGTCACTTCTTCTCCTTCGTCAGGAAGCTCCTCAGCGTTGACCTGAGTCCATTATCAGTCAAATCGATTGATGACATCAAAACCGCGCTTCACCAGAAAGCTCAAAATACTCCGCATCGTCGCTGGATTATCGGCACCGGCTATAATGACTTTTATCTGGCGGAAAAACGCCATCCGACACGCTGGGACATCGATGCGGTCGCCCCCCACCACCCGGTAATTTTGTCCCATCGTTCTCTGCATGCCTGCGTGCTTAACCGGCGGGCACTCTCCCTGGCCGGAATTACACGGGAAACGCCGGAACCGCCGGGTGGAGTCATCGACCGGGACCTCAATGGTGAACCAACCGGTCTTTTATTCGAGATGCTGGGCTATATCCGGGAAAAGGTCATGCCACCACTATCTGACGCCGAGCTAACCGAAGGTATCACCATGGCTAACCAGCACCACCTCTCCCAGGGAATAACCTCCCTACAGGAGGCAACCGTGGTCAACAGCCTCAGTCAATGGCAGAAATTCCGCCGTTTTATCGATTCAGGCCATCTGAAGACTAGAATATACATGATGCCGGGTATGGAAGCCTTCAGCCAGTTTCAAGAAGCGGGCTTAACCTTCGGCGCCGGTGATAGCCGGTTGCGGTTGGGTGGAGTGAAGGTGATACTGAGCGAGGCTACAGGACGACTCTACCCTCCCCAGGTGGAGTTGAACCAGCAGGTCTTCGAGGCTCATCAGGCCGGCTTTCAGATGGCAATCCATGCCGTCCAGCCTAGTACGCTCGAAGCCGCCATCATCGCCCTGGAATATGCCCAGAGCCAGCTGCCCCGGCCAGGTCAGCGCCACCGCATCGAGCACTGTTCCGTGTGTCCCCCACATTTACTGGAGCGGCTCAAGAAATTGAAAGTGGTTATCGCTACCCAACCGCCTTTCCTCTATTACAGTGGCGAAAGATACCTGGCAATGCTCGCCGCTGATGAGCTACCCTGGCTATACCGCATCAGGTCTTTTCTCGATGCCGGGTTGATAGTGGCCGCAAGCTCGGATTCGCCGGTAGTGCCGGATAACCCGTTCGTCGGCATCTACGCCGCCGTTACCAGGCAGACAGCATCAGGAGAGATACTTCTACCTAAGGAACGTATTACCGCAGGCCAGGCGCTGGCGATGTATACCAGCAATGGCGCTCACGCCTCTTTTGAAGAGGATAGCAAAGGCTCCATCAGCCCGGGCAAGCTGGCGGACATGGTGCTGGTGAGTGATGACCCGACGATGATACCACCGGAGCAGATAAAAGATATCAAGGTGGAGATGACGATTCTGGGTGGGAAGGTAGTCTGGGAGGCTTGAGGTTGTTTAACAACCCCATCCCCTTTATCCCCTTCCCCTTGGCAAGGGGAAGGGGAAGCTATATTTTGAAGGGGCATTCGCCCCTTCAAACTTCCTATAATTACATTTAGTAGGAACTGGCGGCCTCTTCAACCCAATTATCCGGATAGAGAGTTAAGAAGCGAGGCGGAACTCTCCTTAAAATCCCTCGTTTCTGGGTCGGGAGTTTAAGAGGGGCTTCGCCCCTCTTTCTTTTTCTTCCCCCTTCCTTTGGTAAAGGAAGGGGGAAAGGGGGATGGATTTTCAGGGATTAAGGGGGTGAGGTTAGTAATTTTAAGAAGCTTGTTGATGGAGTACCTATCCTTTGCTAGAATAAAAGCACACCTGATGGACAACGTTCTGGAATGATTTTAGGAGGTAATTATTCAATATGGCGTCTAACACGATTCTTTTTGATATCCGTGACAATATTGCTCACATTACCCTGAACCGACCGGAGGCAGCCAACTCACTAAACAAGGAATTCTCTTTTGATTTCATGCAGGCAATGATGCGATGCAGTGAGGAACCTGCCATCCGTGCTGTGGTCATCACCGGTAGCGGGCGGATGTTCTGTTCCGGCGGTGACCTGAAGGAATTCGCTGGCCAGGGAGAGCATTTGCCATATCACCTGAAAGAGGTCACCGCTTATCTTCATAGTGCCATCTCACGCCTGACGCGAATGGATGCACCAGTGGTAGCCGCGGTGAATGGCAATGCGGCCGGCGCCGGCTTTTCCATTGCCTGTGCCTGCGATTTTGTCATCGCCGCCGAGTCCGCCCGCTTCGTCACGGCTTACAGCCAGGTCGGCCTGACGCCTGACGGCTCATTAACCTACTTTTTACCCCGTATCGTCGGGCTGAAACGTGCCCTTGAGCTAACGCTGACCAGCCGTGTCCTCTCCGCCAAGGAGGCTCTTGACTTGGGCATCGTCACCAAAGTAGTACCTGATAGTGAGCTGCTTCAAGAAGCAAATGCCCTTGCCCTTCGCCTTGCCAGCGGTGCTACCAAGGCCCTCGGCGCGGCAAAACGGCTGCTCCATAGCGGTTGGGTCGAGACGCTGGAAACGCAGATGGAACATGAAAGTCAATCCATGGCCGCCATGTCTCATACGGCTGATGCCAAGGAGGGAATAACTGCCTTCCTGGCCAAGCGCAAGGCCGACTACAAGGGGCAATAAGACTTATGCTTGGCGAGCGTTATCAGCAGGCCCTCGACTATATCTATAGTTTCGTTGACTATGAGAAAGAGCCGCGACCACGGGATGCCACCCACTATGATTTACGGCGGATGGATGAGCTGCTGGTCCGGCTGGGTAATCCTCACCTGAAGGCCAGGACGGTTCATATTGCCGGCACCAAGGGCAAGGGGAGCGTTGCGGCAATGATTGCCTCGGTGCTGACTAACGCTGGCTATAGCACCGGACTTTACACTTCACCCCACCTGGTCAGTTTCAACGAGCGTATCAGGGTTGATGACCGGCTCATCTCAGATGAAGAGCTGGTGACCCTGGTTGACCGGCTGCGACCGGAGGTGAAGGCGGTTAACGAGAAGGCAACCTACGGCAGGTTAACAACTTTTGAGGTGGTGACCGCTCTGGGTTTTGCCTACTTCGAGATGAAAAGAGTCGATTTTCAGGTAATCGAGGTCGGACTGGGCGGCCGGCTCGATGCCACCAATGTAGTCCGTCCGGAAGTTTGTGTTATCACTTCCATCAGCTTTGACCATACCGAGGTGCTGGGAAAGACGCTGACCGAAATTGCGACCGAGAAGGCGGGTATTATCAAGCCTGATAGCGTGGTCGTAAGCTCTCCGCAGGCTGATGAGGCGGCCAGGGTCATCGAGTCAGCCTGTCTTACTTCCCGGGCAAAACTGGTCAGGGTAGGCAGTGATGTCACCTGGCAGCGTCTCGACTTTGATTCTCAGCAGCAATCCTTCCGGGTCAAGGGAAGATTGGGCAGTTATCAGCTTTCCATCCCGTTGCTGGGACAACACCAGCTAGAGAATGCTTCAACAGCGGTGGCGGCGCTGGAGGTTCTGCGGGAAAAAGGCAGCCGCATTTCAGAGCTTAATATTGCGGAAGGCCTGGCGCAAGTGAGCTGGCAGGGTCGGCTCCAGGTTTTAAGACGCCATCCCCTGCTGGTGCTCGATGGCGCCCATAATCCTTATTCCGCCGGTAAGCTGAGAGAAGCCGTTAGCGAATATTTTAAGTTCGGTCAAGCGATTCTTATTATTGGCACATCGTTCGATAAGGATATCGCCGGTATTGTTGCCGAATTGGCTCCCCGCTTCGATAAGGTAATTGTCACCCGCTCGACTCATCCCCGGGCGATGGCTCCCGCCGGTATCGTGGCTGAGTTCAAGAAGCATGGCCGCAAGGCACAGGTGGCGGATAGTATCAATCTGGCTTTGCGCCTGGCGCTGGATTTGGCCGGTAAGGACGACCTTATATGTGTGACCGGCTCACTCTTTGTTGTTGCCGGGGCTCTTGAAGAATTTAAAACACTTTGATTGGCAGTACAGGCTGAACCAGGATGAGGTTTGCTGACAAACAAACCAGGACTCTCCGCTCAGGGGGATTCTTGACCGCGGAGAGTCGGGCAAAAGTAACCTGCGACGCCAGCTACCGGCTTCGAAATACCAGTTTCCTCCAGCAGAAGGGACTCAGTGTGTGGCGTCAAACCGGGTGGTTAGTGCCTCTTTGGGCAACATGCTGCCCAGGATTCTCTCCAGTGCCATGGTATGGCTGCACACCCCCCAGCTCGAGAAGAAGGAGCACGTACAATGCCAGGCTCCATCCTTGTAGCTGATGACGTAGTCGTCATTCTCACCGTGGAATTGCACGGAAAGCTCGGCGAAGGTAACTCGCTCTTTTTCCCCGGCGTACCGTTTCGCCTTTTCGATTTTCCCAATCAGGCTTGACTGCATCATCGTCACACCTCCTTAAACCAAGAAGCACCGGCATACAAGCCAGTGCTTCTTCTTTTCCGGCGCGATTTAGGTGGGCAAAATCGACCACACGCACGTTAATCACCTTCCATCGGAGTTCCCCAATCCAGCCTTAATTTTACTCCTTTTCCTGGCAAAAGTCCAGCCCTAATTTTCCGGATTCTGTTTGCTTATGGTTGATATTTGGTAATAACCTATCCCCTGTCCCCTTCCCTTTGAGGGGTCTTGTATCAAATGTCTTTCTGGGCATATATGCCAATTCTGAGAAGCGAAGCGACGAAGAATCTGGGCGTGGGGTCGGCAATGAACCAATAATCCCCGCCACCCTGAGACCATTCGCGGAGTTTACAACTGAACAGAGTGAATGTGCTCAGAGCCTGCCCCGTACTTGATACGGGGGTGACATGGATGAAACGACTTTTGATACAAAGCTCCTCTTAGGGGAGGGGAATAAGGGGGTGAGGTGAGGAGGTCAACCAAAACCGAACCGAACAATTTCCCGCTCAAAATCGCTTGCAGGCCTATGGCAATGTTGCTACAATGTGGAGAGCAATAAGGGATTTTCCGTCAATACAAAAGCGATAAGCGAGGAGGTAACATGCAGTTTCTAGAGCTTACCCGGAAACGGTACAGTGTGCGGTCTTACAAGCCGGACCCGGTGGAGGACGAAAAATTGCAGCAGGTGCTTGAGGCAGCATGCCTGGCACCAACGGCGGCTAACCGTCAAGCCTTCCGGTTGATTGTCGTCCACACCAAAGGCAGAGAGGCTGACTTACAGCGCATTTACAATCGGCCCTGGTTTACGCAGGCCCCGCTGGTGATTTGTGCCTGCGTGGTGCCCGGTGAAGCCTGGGTGCGTCGGGACGCCAAGAGCTATGGTGACGTGGACATCGGCATCGTGATGGACCACTTAATCATGGCGGCGACCGAGTTGGGACTGGGTACCTGCTGGGTTGCCGGGTTTGACCTGGCAGCAGCACGTGAGGTACTGGGTGCTCCTGAGCAGGTGACCCCGATGCTCTTTACCCCCCTGGGCTATCCCGCTGACGAGCCGAAACCGAAAAAGCGCAAGTCTATTGGCGAACTCGTCAACTATGAGCGGTGCGCTCCATAGTTAAGTAAGGCTGACTGTTCCAATAATCCATCGGATACTAGCGAGAGGGGGCTATGCCCCCTCTCGCTAGTCTTGTCACCTTAATGAGAGTTAACTATTAAACAGCAGCATGTCATTCTGGCGAAGGCCAGAATCCAGGTACCACCCTACCCCTGGATTCCAGCGTACGCTGGAATGACATCTATCGAGGCGTACAAACCCATCATGAGATACTTGGAAACAGCCTCGCTATTTAAGAACTTGACAACTTAATATTGGCTTGGCTATAATCTAATTGAATCGTTGTTCTACACCCCTTGCCAATAAATCCAACGAAATTTTTCTTTCGGAGACCCTTAGGTTTAGCTTTGGTTTTCCCTTATGTCAAAATACATCTTTGTGACTGGTGGTGTTGTTAGTTCCGTTGGTAAGGGTATTGCCGTCGCTTCTATAGGCACCCTCTTGAGCTGTCGCCAGATTAGCGTTTCGGTGCAGAAGTTAGACCCCTATCTTAATGTTGACCCCGGAACAATGTCGCCTTACCAGCACGGCGAAGTATTTGTCACCCAGGATGGTGCTGAAACTGACCTTGATTTAGGAAACTATGAGCGTTTCATCGATATTAACCTTTCGGCAGAGTCCAATGTTACCTCCGGTCAAATCTATAGTGCCGTTATTGCCAAGGAAAGACGGGGAGATTTTCTCGGCGGTACCATCCAGGTGGTGCCGCACGTTACTACGGAAATAAAGGAACGCTTCAGGCGGTTGGCGGAGAAATCCGGGGCCGAGGTGATTATCATCGAGGTCGGTGGCACGGTAGGTGATATTGAGGGACAGCCCTTCCTTGAAGCTATCCGGCAAATGAGAAAAGATGTTGGCCGGGAGAATGTGCTCTATGTCCATGTTACGTTACTGCCTCACCTGGCTACCACCCAGGAGCTGAAGACCAAGCCAACTCAACACAGCGTTAACGAACTGCGGCGCATGGGTATCCAGCCTGATGTTATTATCTGCCGTAGCGACCAGCCAATTCCGGAGGGGATAAGGGACAAAATATCTCTCTTTTGCGATGTCGACCGGCAGGCGGTCATTCCCCTGCCGACCATACCCAGTATCTACGAGGTGCCTTTCTTCCTTGAGGAACAGGGGTTGGGACAGCTGATTGTGGATAGACTGGGGCTCAAGGAACGGCAGCAGTGTGACCTGAGCCAGTGGCAAAAGCTGGTGGCAACTCTTAGAGAGCCCCATGAGCCGGTTAATATTGCCCTGGTGGGTAAATATGTCGAGCTAAAGGATGCTTATTATTCAGTTCGTGAGGCACTTTATCATGCGGCACTATACCATAGTAGAAAGGTCAATCTCATCTGGGTTTCCTCCGAGGCTCTGGAGAAGGATGACAGTGGTAGCCTGCTCCGTTCCGCGCAGGGTATCATCGTCCCCGGAGGCTTTGGCATCAGAGGGATTGAGGGAATGATAAAGGCCGCCAACTATGCCCGGGTCAATAAAATCCCCTACCTGGGATTATGCCTGGGAATGCAGGTAATGGTGATTGAATTCGCCCGCTACGTCTTCAATTCACCAAAAGCGAACTCCACCGAGTTCGATGCGGCCACTCCCTACCCGGTTATCGACCTCCTTGCCGGGCAACGGGGACTTGATAAAATGGGAGGCACCATGCGCCTGGGGAACTATCCGTGTAAACTGGTTGATGGTACTCTGGCAGCCAAGGCTTATGGAAATGGCCTGATTTATGAGCGCCACCGGCATCGCTACGAGCTAAATAACCGGTTCCGCGCCCAACTGGGAGAAGGTGGCCTGGTTTTTAGCGGGCTTTCCCCCGATGGAGAGCTGGTTGAGGTCTGCGAGATGGCAGCCCACCCCTGGATGGTAAGCTGCCAGTTCCATCCTGAGTTCGGCTCTCGCCCGAGCCGTCCCAACCCTTTGTTTCGCGATTTCATCGGTGCCGCCAAGAATGTGCTGCGGGAAGGGGCACAGCCATCATTGCCTCTTACCCTTAGCTAATCTGGATATTTGTGAGGATATTAGATGCGTATTTTCCTGGATACAGCCAATATTGAGGAAATGAGACAATCAGTGAAGCTGGGCGTTATCAGCGGCGTCACCACTAATCCCAGCCTGGTGTCTAAAGAGAAGACGGCTGACTACCAGGTCATCAGCAAGGAGATTTGTTCCATTGTCCCCGGGCCGGTTTCGGTGGAGGTGCTGGTGCAGGGAGTCAAGCCGATGATTGAGCAAGCCCGGCAAATCGTCACCTGGGCGCCAAATATTGTCATCAAGATTCCGGCGACAGCCGAAGGTCTGGAGGTGACCTCTACCCTGGCTAAAGATGGTATCAAGGTAAACTTCACCCTCTGTTTCTCGCTAAACCAAGCACTTTTGGGAGCGCGGGCCGGTGCTGCTTATGTCAGCCCTTTTGTTGGCAGGCTGGATGACATCGGTCATGACGGGATGGAGCTAATCAAAGATATTGTAGAGGTATTCGAGCATTATAAGTTACCTACCGAGGTAATTGCCGCCAGTATTCGTCACCCGCAGCACTGCCTGGCGGCGGCCAAAGCCGGTGCTCACATTGCCACTGTTCCTTACAGCGTCCTGATGCAGATGATACGTCACCCGTTGACTGATATCGGCATCAGCCGCTTTCTGGCTGATTGGCAGCGCGTATCCGGCAAGTAGCCTGTAATATGGCCGGGTGATATTTTCTACCGGGTGGATAAGGAGATTTATGGGGCTACTCCTTAATTAATCACCCGTATTCCCCGAAATGAGTCTTTTTAAAAACCTATCCCCTACCCCCTTCCCTTATGAAGGGAAGGGGGAGTGCAGGTTAGAGAGGGGCGAAGCCCCTCTCTAACCTGCACTCCCCCCTTTGTAAGGAGAGAGGGATAAAGGGTGAGGAGTTTTTAAACAAGCTACAAATACTAGGAAGGTGAGATAAAGAAATGGATATTGGTCAACTGGAGACGAAATCAAGAGAAGAGCTGGTGGAGCTGGCTAAGGAGATGGGCGTCTCCAACCATACCGCCCTTAGCAAGCCGGACCTGACGATGCGCTTGCTCCAGGCATACACCGAGCAGGAAGGCAACACCTTCTGCAGCGGTATCCTGGAGATTATGACTGACGGCTATGGCTTCCTCCGCAATTACACCCTGTTGCCAAGCTCCAGCGATGTCTATGTGTCTCAGTCTCAAATCCGGCGCTTCGGTCTGCGCAATGGCGATATGGTGGTAGGTCAGGGGAGACCGGCCCGGGCCGGAGAGAAATACTTCAGCCTGTTGCGTGTTGAAGCCGTGAATGACCTGAACCCTGAGCTGGCCAAAGACCGCCCCTACTTTGGTTCGCTGACACCCACCTTCCCGGATAAGCTGCTTAACCTGGAGACCAAAGATAATGACCTGACCGGCCGCCTGCTCAATCTCATCGCCCCCATCGGCCGGGGGCAGCGGGGTCTCATCGTCTCGCCACCGAAAGCAGGCAAGACGACGCTGCTCAAGTCTATCGCCAACTGCATGACGGCTAACTACAAGGATATTCACCTGATGGTACTGCTCATCGGCGAACGCCCTGAAGAAGTGACCGATATGAGGCGCTCGGTCAAAGGGGAGGTGATTGCCGCCACTTTTGACGAACCGGTGGAATACCATACGCGCGTTGCCACCCTGGCCCTCGATAGAGCCAAGCATATGGTGGAGAGTGGCCGGGACGTGGTTATCCTGCTCGATGGTATTACCCGTCTGACTCGCTCCTATAACCTGGCGATGCCTTCCAGTGGTCGCACCCTGTCCGGGGGCATTGACCCGGCAGCCCTCTACCCGGCGAAGCACTTCTTCGGCGCCGCCCGTAATACGGCGGAGGGTGGTAGCCTGACGATTCTCGCTACCTGTATTGTTGATACCGGTAGCCGCATGGATGACCTCATCTACGAGGAATTTAAGGGAACGGGTAATATGGAAGTCCACCTCGACCGTCGCCTGGCCGAGCGCCGGGTCTTCCCGGCGATAAATATCCCGCGCAGCGGCACCCGGCGGGAAGAGCTGCTACTGGACGCAGAGACGCTAAAGCAGGTAGGGCTACTCCGGCGGATGGCATCCATGATTTCAGATGACTCGGCCAACTTCGCTGAAGCCATCGAACGTGTTATCGACCGTCTGAAGAAGACCAAATCCAACGCCGAATTCCTGGCCAACCTGAACCGGGAGATTTAGCAAGATTATTTAGCAAGCTGTTCCCTCTAAGAGGAAGGGTAGGGGAATAAAGGGGATGGAGTTGACGAATAATCTTGTCGCCGAGCAGCTCAGGCAGCTACCGACCTGTCCCGGAGTTTACCTGATGAAGAATGCCGGGGGGGATATCATCTACGTCGGCAAGGCCTCCAGCCTGTATCACCGGGTCAGACAATACTTCAGCGATACCCCGAACATCTCACCCAAAGTCAACCAGATGGTGGCACGGATTAATGATATCGAGTTCTTTGTCACCAATTCAGAGCAGGAAGCCCTCATCCTTGAGAGCAACCTGATAAAGAGATACCGCCCCCATTATAACGTCCGCCTGAAAGATGATAAGGCTTTCCCCTATCTCAAGATTGACCTCAAAGAAGACTGGCCAAGGATATATGTCACCCGCCGCCTGGAAGAGAACGGGGCCCGCTACTTCGGCCCTTTTGCCAGCGCCAAATCAGTACGGCAAACCCTGAAAGTACTCAAGGTGATTTTCCCCCTGCGTTCCTGTTCCCGGACTATCACCGGTAATGACCCCCGTCCCTGCCTCTACTACCATATCCACCAGTGCCTGGGGCCGTGCATCGGTGCCATCAGTAAAGCGGAATACGCCTCGGTGATAAAGCAGGTAATCTTCTTCCTGGAAGGAAAGCAGACCAAGGTCATCCATGAGATTGAAAGAGAGATGAGAAAAGCCGCCGTGACCTTAAACTTTGAGAAGGCGGTCTTGCTCCGTGACCAGATTCAGGCCATTGAGGGAGTTATCGAAGGGCAAAGAATTGCTGCCACCGTACACGGAGAACAGGATGCTATCGCTTTTGTCACCGATAGAGACCAGGCTTATGTGCAGGTTTTCTTTGTTCGTGGCGGCAAGCTGATTGGCCGGGAGAGCTTCGTCCTGCAGGGCACCAGCGCCGAGGAGCCGGAGCAAATCATGTCCAGCTTCCTGAAACAATTTTACGCCTCTGCTCCTCACGTACCGCCCCTGGTACTACTTCAGCATCCGGTGACGGATAAAGTGACAATTGAAGGCTGGCTGGAGAACAAAAGGGGAGCCAGAGTTCATCTGCAAGTACCCTGCCGCGGCCATAAGAAACAGCTGGTAAATATCGTCGCGGCGAATGCCGAGCAAGGTTTGCAGCAGCTCAGGATGAAACAGATGGCGGTGCCATCCGCACTTACGGAGGCTTTGGACGAGGTCGCCAAAGCTCTCCATCTGCCCCGTCTCCCCGAGCGAATCGAGTGCTACGATATATCAGATATACAGGGGAAGGATGCTGTTGGCAGCATGGTCGTCTTTGAGCAGGGCAAGCCGAAGCCATCTCACTACCGCCGCTTCAGAATCAAAGCGGTACCAGCAGCGGATGATTACGCCATGCTCCAGGAGGTGCTCAGGCGGCGCTTCAAACGGGCCAACCCAAAAACTGATACCACGACTACCGATACCACCTGGGCAATTCTCCCCGACCTCGTTCTGATTGATGGCGGTAAAGGGCAACTCAGTGCTGCCCGGGAAATAATGCAGCAAGCTGGTGCCGGGGAGATACCCGTGGCCAGCCTGGCCAAAGAGAGGGAGGAAATCTTTATCCCCCGGCAGGCCGAGGTGATTATCCTGCCGGGCAGTTCCCCCGGTCTTCAGTTGCTCCAGCGTCTCCGGGATGAAGCCCACCGCTTCGCCCTGGGCTATCACCAGAAGCTTCGCAAGAAGGAAACCTTCACCTCAGCCCTGGATACGATACCCGGTATCGGCCCCAAGCGGAAGCGTGCCTTGCTGAAGAAATTCGGCTCCGTAACATTGATACGGCAGGCTTCTCTGGAGGAGCTAGCCGCCGCCAAGGGCATGAGTGAAAACCTCGCTCGCAAGATAAAGGATTATCTATGACTGTCAATCGACATCATCCCTTTAGTCCTTCTCCAGAGCAGGAAAAAAGGACAGGGGGTGATGTCATCCCCCAGCCATAGTGGGTGCTACAGCAATCATTGATTCAGTGTTTGACCGGGCACGACGCCGGGCAGTTTCAGCCTGGTGAATATAGACACCAGACCTGTTTTCTGTTACCATTTGTTGGATAAACTATCCGTATTTGCCCCCTCATGTGGTCTTGCCAGAGACGGTTTTAGTTTATCCGGTCCTGATTGGGGGAGTGTCGGAATTGGTAGACGAGCAAGACTTAGGATCTTGTGCCGCAAGGCGTCGGGGTTCGAGTCCCCGCTTCCCCAGGTAGCTCATCTCCTGCTCGCGGAAATCATCTTGATGAGCCTTATGCCAGAAGCGGTGTTTCGCTTGACAAAAGGCTACAAAAAATGCTACAAATTAAGGTATTAGCAGTCTAAGGCTTAGACTGCTAACCAGGGGTGGGTATGCTATCAGCAAGAGAAGAGAAGATACTCAAATCAATCGTAACCATATATATTACGCAGGCAAGGCCGGTACCTTCGCAGAAGGTGACCAGCGACTGCGACTTTAGTGTCAGCCCGGCGACCATTCGTAACGAGATGGCGTACCTGGAAGAGGAAGGGTATATTACGCGTTCCCACTCTTCTGCCGGCAGTGTTCCTTCCGATAAAGCCTACCGTTACTATGTGGATTCCCTCAGCGATATCAGCCTCCCTGTTGCGGAACAGAGGCGGATAAGCCATGTCTTTCATCAGGTGGAGAAAGACCTGGAGGAATGGCTCAGCCTGGCGGCGACACTCATCGCCCAGATGGTGCAGAATGCGGCGGTGATTACTTTGCCCAAGGCAGAAGCCTGCCGCTTCAAGCGTCTTGAGCTGGTCAGCCTGCAGGACTGTGTCCCCCTGGTGGTTCTTGTGCTCATGGGTGCTAAACTCAGAGAGCGGCTGGCGACCTTTGAGCAGGCGATTTCTCAAACAGAGCTAACGGCGATGTCCAACAAGCTGAGCTCCCTGTATGCGGGCTTAACTCGCTTACAGATTTTGGCCAAAGAGAGCGAACTATCTCCGAGCGAGCAGCAAATCACTGATTGCATGGTTCAAATGATGGTGGACGAAGATAACAAGGAATACGAGGAGACTTACCTGGATGGCCTACGCCTGACATTGAGCCAGCCTGAGCTTGTCCATAGCCGCGGTATGGCACTGACACTGATGGAACTGATTGAGCAACGAAACCTGCTGAGAAGCATCGTCCCGGCCAGAGTAACCGGCCATCGGGTGCAGGTAGTTATCGGTAAGGAGAATAAATTACCCTCTATTCACGAGTACAGCGTGGCAATTAGCCGGTACGGTCTGGAGAAAGAGGCGGTGGGCACCATCAGTGTCATCGGTCCCACACGTATGCCTTATGCCCATACCATTGCTACCCTGGATTATTTATCTTCCGTGCTGACCAGACTGATGACCGGACTATATGAAAGAAAAGAAGAAGAAAGTCCGACCAGGCAAGAATAGCGCTCGGTAAAGAGGACAGGAATGACCGACGAAGATTTGCGGAATGAGATAGAGACGGAAGGCGCTACTCAAGAAGAAGCCGGAGAGCTAAAGCAGGCTTTGATGCAGGAGAAACAAAAGGCGGAAACCTATTTAGCTAACTGGCAAAGAGCACAGGCGGATTACATTAACTATAAACGGCGCAGCGAGCAGGAAAAGCAGGAGATTAGCCAGTATGCCAACTCTTCGCTCATCCTTAAGCTTTTGCCAGTGCTGGATGATTTAGACCGGGCCTTTACCGCCATACCTCCTGAGTTGGCGAAGACTAGTTGGGTGGACGGGGTTAGATTAATTGACCGCAAGGTCAGGACAACCCTGGAGACACTGGGTCTATCCCTGATTGAGGCGGTAGGAGAACCATTTGACCCCCGGTTGCATGAAGCCGTCAGAGAGGATAACGGTCAGGAAGGCATTATACTAGCCGAAGTACAAAAAGGGTATAAGTTCCATGACCAAATCCTTCGCCCGAGTAAGGTAGTGGTGGGAAACGGGGAAAAAGACAAGGCAGGACATGACCGGGGGTAAGCCCTGGTCTTAGTCATAATAGCGAGAAAAACCTTTGACCTAAAGGAGGAGTAGATAATGGCAAAGACTGTAGGAATTGACTTAGGGACAACTTTTAGTGAGATTGCGGTAATGGAAGGTGGCGAGCCGAAGATTATTCCTTCGGCGGAAGGCAGTACGCTCGTCCCTTCCGTGGTTGCCGTCAACAAGAATGGCGAGCGCCTGGTCGGGCAGCTGGCCCGGCGCCAGTCGATTGTTAACCCGGATAATACCATCTATAGTATCAAGCGATTCATGGGACGCAAGTGGGGAGAGCCGGCCGGGCGAGAGCTTCCCGTCGAGGAAGATGCCCGCCGCAAGACCTATAAAGTAAACCGCGGGGCAAACAATGAGGTGCGGGTGGTGATGGGTGGCAAAGAGTACCGGCCTGAAGAAATCTCGGCGATGATACTGCAAAAACTAAAGACGGATGCCGAGGCTTACCTCGGTGAAAAAGTGACCGATGCGGTCATCACCGTCCCGGCCTATTTCAACGATGCCCAGCGCCAGGCAACCAAAGATGCCGGCGCTATCGCCGGACTCAATGTACTGCGCATCATTAACGAGCCAACTGCCGCGGCGCTGGCTTATGGCCTGGACAAGAAAAAGGAGGAGACGATTGCTGTCTACGACCTTGGTGGCGGCACCTTTGATGTCTCCATTCTTGAGATTGGTGAGGGTACCTTCCAGGTAAAATCGACGGCCGGGGATACCCACCTGGGCGGTGATGACTTTGACCAGAAGATTATGGACTGGCTATGCGATGAGTTCAAGAAAGACCAGGGCATTGACCTGAGGAAGGATAGGATGGCTTTACAGCGGATAAGGGAGGCGGCGGAGAAAGCCAAGGTTGAGCTGTCAACCGTGCAACAGACAGAGATTAATCTTCCCTTTATCACCGCTGACGCCAGTGGCCCGAAGCACCTTAGTTACACCATGACGCGGGCTAAGCTGGAGCAACTGGTCATGGAGCTGGTGGATAAGACACTGGAACCATGCCGCCAGGCACTGACTGACGCCGGCAAGACGGCTGCCCAGATTAGCGAGGTGGTTCTTGTTGGCGGACAGAGCAGAATGCCGCTCGTGCAGCAAAAAGTGAAGCAACTCTTCGGCAAAGAGCCAAATAAGGGAGTCAACCCGGATGAAGTGGTGGCGGTCGGCGCCGCTATCCAGGGCGGTGTTCTCAAGGGAGAGGTGAAGGATGTTCTCCTACTTGACGTGACGCCACTTACCCTGGGTATCGAGACACTGGGCGGAGTGATGACGCCGCTGATTACCCGTAATACCACCATCCCTACCTCGAAGAGCCAGATTTTCACCACGGCGGCAGATAGCCAGCCCAGCGTGGAAATACATGTGCTCCAGGGAGAGAGACCAATGGCGACCGATAACCGGACATTGGGCCGGTTCATCCTCGATGGCATTCTACCGGCACCGCGGGGTCTGCCCCAGGTTGAGGTTACCTTTGATATTGATGCTAATGGTATCCTCAATGTCAAGGCTCGCGATAAGGGCACCGGTAAGGAGCAGAAAATCACCATCACCGCCTCCAGTGGACTTAGTAAGGAAGAGGCCGAGCGGATGAAGAAGGAAGCCGAGTTGCACACGGCAGAGGACACCAAGCGCCGCGAGGAGATAGAAACACGCAACGCCGCCGATACCCTGGCTTATACTGCCGAGAAGACCCTGCGCGAGCAAAAAGACAAGATACCGGCTGACCTGAACCAGGATGTCGAAGCTAAGGTGCAAGCCGTGCGCGCTGCCCTGCAAGGGACCGATATTGAAGCGGTGAGCCGGGCAGCCCAGGCATTAAACGAGTCCATGCAGAAGATAGGGGCGGCGGTCTACCAGCAGCAACAGCAACAACAACAGCCACCCCCTGGTGATGCGCCTCCGCCGGGTGGTGAGACTCCGCCCGGTCAAGGTGGTAAGGAAGGGACTGTCGAGGGAGAGTTCCGCGAAGTCTAAGCACGGTGCAAAAAGTCAGGTTAGAAGGGAGTTCAAGAGGGGCGAAAGCCCCTCTTAACTAATTATTTCCGCTCCCCTGATGAATGGGGAGTGGATTGAGGGATTAGAGTTTACTAAATGGCCGTAAAACGTGACTACTATGAAGTCCTTGGTATTGAACGGAATGCCACTGATGAAAAGATAAAGAAGGCTTTTCGTGAGCTAGCCTTCAAGTGCCACCCTGACCATAACCATGAACCAACTGCCGGGGAGCAATTCAAGGAGATAAACGAAGCCTACCAGGTGCTCTCTGACCCGCAGAAACGGGCCAGGTATGACCAGTTTGGCCATAGTGATGCGGAAAACCCCTTCGGGCGTGGTTTTGAGGGGTTTGATTTCGGTGGCATTGGTGATATCTTCGATGCCTTCTTTGGTGAAACCGCAACCACCCGTCAAGCTCCACAGCACGGTGCTGACCTGCATGGCCAGATAACCATTACCCTTGAGGAAGCCGCTTTTGGCGTTGAAAAAGAAATAAACCTCTGGCGTACGGAGTATTGCCCGCTTTGCCAGGGCACAGGTAGCATGCCTGGCAGCCAGCCCAGCCGGTGCCCCAATTGTAACGGCAGCGGGCAGGTACGGCGTGTCCAGCAGAGCATTTTCGGTCGCTTCACCAATATCACGGTCTGTCCCCAGTGCCACGGGGAGGGTCGTATTATCAGCCAGCCCTGTACCGGGTGCCGGGGTAGCGGTAAAGAAAAACACCAGCGCAGTATTCTGGTCAAAATCCCACCCGGGATAGAAAACGGTAACCAGCTACGCCTCAATGGGGAGGGGGACGCCGGGCTAAAAGGCACCCTCCCCGGCAACCTCTATCTTACTGTGTCTATTGCACCGCATGAGTGTTTCCAGAGGGATGGCGCCGATATCCTCTATGAGCTACCCATCAATTTTGTCCAGGCTGCCCTGGGTGCTGAGGTAGAGGTGCCGACTCTGGAAGGTACCACCAGGCTCAGAGTCCCTGCCGGTAGCCAGACGGGGCATGTCTTTCGACTCAAGAATAAGGGTATTACCCACCTTAACGGTAAGAGATGCGGTGACCAGCTGGTCACGCTGCTGGTAGTCACCCCCGAAACGCTCACGGAAAAGCAGCGCAAACTATTTGAGGAGCTGGCCAAGACGATAGACCCGGCAAAAAAAGAAAAATAAGACTAACCTGTGCCGACGGGGGTTGTTTAATAAACCTATCCCCCTTCCCTTGATAAGTGAAACACAATAGATGCAATGCAGGAGCTAGGTGGATGGTGACAAGTCAAATTCCTTCCAAGCAGAAGTAACCTCTTGGGTATTTACCATCTTAGCTCAAAAGAGCGTAATGCTTGGGGCGTTCTTTTTATGTCCTAAAAGAATCTGGAAATTGAGAACCGTACGACCGCCGTAGAACACATCCTTTACGTTTAGCAACGTTGAGCAGGTTATTACCACAGGTTAATATGATGACCTTTATGGTCAGGCTGAGGATGTCGTAGAAGAGTATCCAGACGAGGGGTGACAATACGTACTTTCGGTTGAGCAAGTCTCGCCACTACTGGATAGCGTAGTCATTCCCCACATGCTTTACCACACTGACCGCAGAATTTGGCGCCTTCTGGAATCAGGGCACCACAAGAAGGACAAGTAGTTGCTGATGGTATCTCCTTCCCACACCGCATACAGAACTTAGAACCACTTGTCAAAGTTGCTCCACACGAAGGACACACAAGCACTGCCCTATCCCGACGGTCTTCTATCCGTTCCAGAGAATCTCTTATATCACCCAACGGGTCATCTTCATAGCTGGGCTGGATGAGTCCAGAGTCAATTAGTGCTTGTCGTCTGAGGTTCTCCATAGAAGGGTAAGAAAAGGAATCAGATGAGTGCATAGTGGGAGAGTCTACAGGATGGGATTGCTCCTCATTCTTCTTTATCCATTCGCCCGGCAGATACTCTGTTGGAACGGGAGCTACATTCTCATCATTGGCGGAAATCCGGAGCCTAAAAGGACGTTCCGCTATTATGGCATCACTAAAGGTTGAACTTATGTGACTCATATGACTCGTATCATGTTTCCTTACAATTCCATACACACAATATATACCTTCGGAGTACAAGATAATTTTGGTGACTTCTACATCTGCTACATTCTCTATATCCTGAACATGCTTCTTTGCAATCCTCTTCACTTCATCTTCAATGCTCGTTTGGGGTTCTGGGGTTTTAAATGTTTGGGATTTAGTTGGTTTATGTTTAAGGTTTACAGTAAAGAAAATAATCAGTCCAATAGCCAAAACTAAAAGTACTACGAATATCCAAAGCGTTGTTCCTTTTGGCTTTTTCGAATCCCAATCATAGGCTGCCGCTACAGTACCACCTGAAAGCTTGCCGTATGAGTAAGGTTCTTGGCCCTCATATCTTATTAGTGCATCGCTGATTCTTAGCCGAGCTGGTACAGAAAAGCCAGTAATTATGTGCCCAGTCTCACCTAACAGAATGTCTACAGAGGGAGATGGGTCACCAACTAACCGAATTAAATCTGCCACAGGATAAACAGAGTTACCAGCAACGATGGCCCAATCACCTCTGGATGTCGTCGTTATCGAACGGCCATAAGTGCTAGTCTTGACTGAAATATCAACAAACCAGAAGACCATATTTTCTGGAGCGGCAAGACGTTCTCCCCACGGAAACAGTAGCAGTGTATCAGTAATCGTTACACGACCACTTATATCAGCGGGGTATTGCTGTGTAGGGGGTGGTTTTGCACAACCTGCAGCCAAACCCACAACCATCACCAAAGTCAAGGCAACTCGGATAGAATAAGTCAATCTCTTGCTCAACATGCTACTTCTTAGGAGATGTTATCTTAGGAGATGTTATCGGTTGCGTCCTAAAACTGGTGGAAACTCAGTCTGGCCCCATCCTATACCTAACTGCTAACTTAGTCAAACTTTCGATGCAACCAGTGTTTCCTCGAAGAACTCGAATTTGATTTGCTCTTGCTCAACCCCTATTTTGTCCTAATAATGGGCTTCATGTCAGACACTCATTACTGCGAGCATCAAGAGGGATAAACAAAAAGGGCTAGCTCATCACTAGCCCTTTTTAGTCTATCAGAATAATATCGGGGTGAGAGGATTTGAACCTCCGACCTCAGCGTCCCAAACGCTGCGCGCTAAACCAACTGCGCTACACCCCGTTGCCAGGGGCTATTGCCCATTAACAACCTCTAGGCCTGGTCTTTATCCGCCATTTCTACCAGTTTGGCATACTCCTGGGTTACCTTGTCCTGTATCTCTTTTATCGTTACCTCAGACAGGTGCCGGTATCTCCCCTGCATCTTCAGATAATCCACCACCGGTTTGAGTTTGGCGGTCCTGATATTTAGCTTATATTTACCGTTCTCCACTTCGTAGAGAGGGAATATCCCGCTTTGTACTGCCAGACGGGTCACCTCAATACCTAATTCGGGTGGAGTGCGCCAGCCGGGAGGACAGACATTGAGGATATGGAGATAGGCCGGGCCATGAACCGCTAGCCCTTTGGTAACCTTGTCCATCAAATCGAAGGGATAGCTGGGACAGGCGGTAGCGACATAAGGGATATTGTGAGCCACGGCAATCGCCGGCATGTTCTTTTTCCAGGTAACCTGCCCGATACTCTGCTTACCCGCCGGAGAGGTGGTCGTTGAAGCACCATAGGGAGTCGATGAAGACCGCTGTATGCCGGTATTCATATAAGCCTCGTTATCAAAGCAAATGTGAAGCACATCGTGGCCTCTTTCCCATGCCCCGGATAGTGCCTGAAGACCGATGTCACTGGTGCCGCCATCCCCGGCCATACTGACCGCATGGACATCTTTATCCGGCCTTCTCCCCTTTTTTCTCAAGATACTCAGTCCGGACTCGATGCCTGACCCTACCGCCGCTGTATTCTCAAAAAGGGTATGAATCCAGGGAACCCGCCACGAAGTCCAGGGAAGCTGCGAGGAAACTATTTCCATGCAGCCGGTGGCCTGGCTGATTACCACGTCCGGCCCAAGGGCTTTACAGACCAGTCTTACCGCCAGGGCCTCACAACAGCCGACGCAAGCCCGGTGGCCGGGAGCGAAGGATTCCGCTTTAGTTACATGGCGACGACCAAAAGCAACATAATTCGCCGTATTTGCCATCACTCTCTCACCCCGAAAAACTCAAATTCTGACTCGCTTCCTTTTTTGGCTATCTCGATGCCCCGCTTAATTATTTCGGTAAAGCCCCCGACCGAAATATCCCTACCACCCAGTCCACCGACAAAGCTGACCACCTTCGGCTTCTTCTCTTCGCCATATAACGCGGATTTTATTTCAGAGCAAACCGGCCCGCCCGGCCCACCAAAGGAAAGTGCTCTATCCAGCACAATAAGAACATCGGCATCCTTGACTGCTTCCCGGATTTCCTCAAAGGGGAAAGGACGCCACAGGCGGAGCCTGATTAGCCCGACGTCTTTGCCCTCTTTCTTCAACGTATCGATAGCCTCCATCGCCGTCTCGCTATAGCTGCCCATGGTCAGCAAGAGGATTTTGGCACCCTCGCTGCGGTAGTGCTCTACCGGCTGGTAGTGTCGCCCGAACTGACGGCCAAACTCCTGCCAACAATCCAGGACTACCTTTTTGGAGGCTCTTAAATGCACTTCCTGAGCTTTTTTTGCTTCGGAATAGATGATTGGCGGCCCGAAAGCTCCCATCGTCACCGGGCGCTCCGGGTCAAGCGGAAGAGGATACTTGTACGGCGGGATAAACGGGTCAACCTCACTCTGCTCCGGGATGAGGATAGGCTCAATCATGTGTGTCAGGTGAAATCCATCCATGTGAATCATCACCGGCAACAAGGCTCTTTCATCATCCGCAATCCGGAAAGCACAGAGGACGTTATCCACTACTTCCTGGCCGTTCTCGGTAAAAATCTGAATCCAGCCCGTGTCGCGGACGGCCATGACATCGGAGTGGTCACCCCAGACACTCAATGGTGCTGATAAAGGCCGGTTAGCCACCGTCATCACCACCGGTAATCTCATGGAGGAGACAACATACAAAACCTCATGCATCAGCTCCAGCCCCTGCCCGGCGCTGGCAGTAAAGGTCCGGGCACCGACGGCGGCGGCGCCGATGCAGGCACTCATCGCCGAGTGCTCCGATTCCACCGGAATATAGGCGGCATCCAGTTCACCATTAGCCACCAGCTCAGCCAGGTACTCGACAATATGAGTCTGAGGGGTGATGGGATAGGCTGCAATCACATCAACGTTAGCCAATTTCACGGCTTCACCAACGGCTATCGAAACCTCGATGCCCACCCTTTTGGCCATTATCCTTCCTCCTGCATCGTTATCGCCTTCTGCGGGCAAATATTGGCACAGATGCCACACCCTTTGCAGTAGAAGAGGTTAGCGACAAAATAGCCGTCTTCCTCTTCGACAATAGCGGCATCAGGACAATAGATATAGCACAGCCCACACTTGTTACACAGGTCTTTATCCAGAATCGGCCGTTGTGATTTCCAGCCTCCGGTTTCGTACCAGCTGGCGCTTCCCGGCTCGGTCACAATCGAGCCTATCTCCAGGTCTTTCCAGGTCAGGTCACTTTCCCGTTTCACCAACTTGGCTCACTCCTTTACCACAGTCTCATTAAAAGCTTTTTTCATCGCATTGATATTCCGTTCCGCCAGCCGTTCGAACCGCGCCTGTAAAGGCACCAGCATGGATTCCATCTTGACCGCTCCGGTGGCCTGGATAAGAGCACCGAGCATGGTGGTGTTAACGATAGGAACTCCCAGTATCTCCCGGGCAATCCGGGTAGCATCCACGGCTGCGATGCGCCATTTGCCACCCAGCTCAGCGGCAATATCTGGAAGTGCTTTTTTGGTATTAATCACCACCAGCCCCTTCTCTTTGAGTCCGGAGGTAACATTAACCACGCGTAACAGGCTTGCATCGAGCACCACCACTACATCCGGCTCAAGTATCTCGGCTCTGACCCGGATGGGCTTATCTTCGCTTATCCGGTCGAAGGCAAGCACGGGTGCTCCCCTCCGCTCCGGACCGAAGCTGGGAAAGGCTTGAGCGTATTTACCTTCGCCAATCGCTGCTTTTGCCAGCAGCTCGGCGGAAGTTACCGCACCCTGGCCACCACGACCATGCCATCTAATCTCGATAAGTCCGTTCTGGTCAGTCACTTTACCCCCTGCTTCAAATTTCGTAGTCGCTCCTACCTGAATAAACGTGCCCCTGGGGCGACTCGAACGCCCGCAACCAGCTTCGGAGGCTGGTGCTCTATCCACCTGAGCTACAGGGGCATCAAAAAGGCTCGGACTTTTTGCACCCGAGCCAAACCATTTATTTCGGATACTTTTCTCCATATATCATAGCGCATCAGGCGGGACAACACAATCTCGACCGTCACTGGTTTCGCAACCTCTCCCTCTTCCCTTATCAATAATCACCCTCTCATGTGTGGGGCTTCCCCCATCTTCTCAAAATAGGGCTCACTATCTTTTCAACGCCACCATAGGGGCACCGGTTTATGGTAGAATACACTGCAATGCATTGTACTGGCGTCGACATCATCGAAATTGAGCGTATCGAGCAGGCCATCGTCCGCTGGGGGGCGAGGTTCCTCGGCCGCATTTATACCGAGTCAGAGTTGAGGCTATGCCAGGAGAGACCTCCATCCCTGGCAGTCCGCTTTGCGGGGAAGGAAGCGGTGATGAAAGCCCTGGGCACCGGAGTGAAAGGGGTTGGCTGGCGGGAGATTGAGATACTGCCCGACCCTCTGGGTAAGCCACTGGTCTATCTCTACGGTAAGGCACAACAGCGGGCGGAGAGCCTTGGTTTGGACGGGCTGGACATCAGTCTTTCCCATTCCAGGGAATATGCCGTCGCCTTCGTCGTTGGCGGATTAGAAGATGGCAAAGCTACTCTCTAATTCCTGGTTGGTTCTATTTTGCTCTTTCCTCGATGAGCTTCTCCCCGTATTCAAGCAGTAATTTGGTTTGGGTCGCGGGAACCTTCTTGGTCTCCAGATATGTCCGCAGTGCCTCAAGCGGCGCCAGCTCCTCGGTATTCCACTTCCCCAGCCTGAGACGAGCTTCCCGCCGGACATCACGGGCAATGGTAAAGTTATATGCCTCTTTTAAGGCGAACTTGATATCATTCTCCCGGAGCTGTCCCTCAAGCTCCGCGGGCAGGCTAATCTCAACTCGTACAATGGCGTCCCTGACCTTTTCCTGGTTGTCGGCAATAGCTTTGAGCACCGTTAGTGTCGGCTCGCTATCCTCCGGCTTGATACTAACCGTAATTGTCTGGAAACGGCGCCCGCTCAACGTGTGGAAGTCAAAGGAGACCAGCCGTTTACCTTTTTCCTGAGCCGGGTCAATCTCGACCAGGTAAAAGCCCTTATCATCTGCCTCCTCGCCGAAGTCCAACCGCTCCAGGCTGCCGGCATAGACCACCGGGGGATTTGTCCCCAGTACCTGGTGCTTGTGAATATGACCCAGGGCGATATAATCAAAAGCAGGATTAGCCAGGCTACCCAGCAGCAGGGCATGCTCCTGCCCGATGGTCATCAGCCGCTCCGAGCCTATCTTCGCGCCAACCGCCAGGACATGAGCCGCCAGCAGCGCTGGTAGCGCCGGGTCGAGCCGGGAAACATGGGCGACAATAATGTTGGTTAATACATCTTGCAGCTTCTGGTTGAGCTGGTCAAAATCGAGGTTTTTGGTCTCTTCCTTGCTGAGCAGGGCGCTGCGCCGCGGCCAGGGCAGAGAGGCTATCTGGATGATGTCACTTTTAGTGGGAATCCGGTAGACGTCCGGGCGGTTAGAGACGTAAACATTCTCCACCGCCAGGGTAGCGAAGATTTCGGTGGTCGTCGCCTTGCCGATGGCGTTAGGCAGGTCATGGTTGCCGACAAGCAGGAAGATGGGAATACCGGCGGTGGACAGCCGGCTAATGCGCCGGGCGAACTCCCGTTGCTGGGTAGGAGTCGGCTCACGGCTCTTATAGGCATCGCCGCAGAAAAGCACCAGGTCAACCCTGTTCTCGATGGCATAGTCTACCACCCGGTCGAGAGCTTTCAGAAAGTCCTGAAGACGAGTGGATAGCCCTGTCTCCGGGTCGAGCCGACCGTAGCTCTCGACGCCGAGGTGAAGGTCACTAAAATGAAGGATTTTCAACCCTATTCCCCTTAATCCCCCTTCCCCTTTATAAGGGGAAGGGGGAAGATTATAAAAGAGGGGCTAACGCCCCTCTTAGACGCCTTTGTTAGATACTGCTATTCTATCTTGTCACGCTTAGCTATATTGTGCCTTGCACATAGAAGCTGTATGTTTGCCGAAACTAATGAAGACCCACCCTTTGAAAAAGGTATGATGTGGTCAAAGTGAAGGTTATCCAAACTACCACAGATTACACACTTGCCTTTGTCTCGCTTCCATACCTCTAGCTTAACTTGTGGTGGTATTAATCTATTATGTTCAAGAACAGAGTTTTGTATACCATTATTATTTGTATGTTCAGCATGTTCGGTTAACTCCAGCTTAAACTTGAAAACCTGTCGACTATTGCTACCCTCATTCCATGAATCCACCAATCTAAACAAACCATTGTATACCCATATACCTGCGTGTAACTTTTCATACACCTTAACCAATTCTGTGTTGTTTCGGCCATTCTTAAAGTCCATAGCTGCCTTGAAGAATAAACCATTCTGATTTAGAGTACCACTAGGATTCTTCATTTGCTGGTCAACAATCTTCGGTATGGGATTTTCTTTAGTCTTTGGAACATCGTGTCCTTCATAAATAAGAATACGCCCTTCGTCTTCAATTTTATCGGAATATGGAGCGTTAGGTCTTAAGCTCATCAATATGACACTTATATCTCCACGCAAATGATAATTCATGCCACGTTGCAGATTGACACCTTCCTCACTACACATGTCTAGATATGAAACAACATCTCCAGGATTAAACATTCATATCACCCTTTAGGAAATGGGCTTGCATAGTTCATCAGTTATGATTAAGACTAGACTCCCTTTTTCTCTACCATAGTTCCCCCCGGTGGTAGCACCAAAAAGTCTTCACCGGCGAGCTTGACTTGCAGCGTCTGCTTGAGCGTGGCCACGGGGACTCGTATCTGGTTCATGCTGTCGCGCTCGCGGATGGTGACCTGGTTGTCCTCAAGGGATTGGAAGTCAATCGTAACCGAGAAAGGCGTGCCAATCTCGTCCTGGCGACGGTAGCGCCGTCCCACACTCTGGGCATCATCGTAGCTTACCACCCAGCCACGGCGCAGCTCCGCATCTATCTCTTTCGCCATCTTGACCAGCGGCTCTTTCCGGCTCAAGGGCAGCACGGCCACTTTCACCGGCGCCAGTGCCGGGTAGAGACGGAGGACGACCCTGGTTTCGTCTTTATCCGGCTCCTCGTCATAGGCATCACAGAGGAAGGCCAGCACCGAGCGGTCGACTCCGGCGGATGGCTCGATAACATAGGGAATAATACTCTCCTTGGTTTCCTCATCAAAATAGGCCAGGCTCTTACCACTAAATGTAGAATGACGGGTGAGGTCGAAGTCACCACGGTTGGCCACACCCTCCAGCTCCGCCCAGCCCATCGGGAAGAGGTACTCAATATCAGAGCAGCAGCGGGCATAGTGCGCCAGCTCCTCTTTATCATGTGGTCTCAGGTGGAGGTTGTCTTTCTTGATGCCCAGCTTGAGATACCAGTTGAACCGTTGCTCCAGCCAGTAGTTGAACCACTGGTCATCGCTGCCGGGCCGGACAAAGAACTCGATTTCCATCTGCTCGAACTCGCGACTGCGGAAGATAAAGTTACCGGTGGTAATCTCGTTACGGAATGATTTGCCAATCTGGGCAATGCCGAAGGGTAGCTTCTTGCGCGTCGTGCTGAGCACATTCTGGAAATTGACGAAAATACCCTGGGCAGTCTCCGGACGCAGGTAGACGATATTGGCCTCTTCCTCCACCGGCCCCATGAAGGTCTTGAACATCAAATTGAACATGCGGGGTTCGGTCAACTCGCCGCCGCAGGAAGGGCACTTATCAACCTTTAGCTCATCGCTGCGCCAGCGCAGGTGACAAGCCTTGCAATCGACCATCGGGTCGGCGAATCCCGCAATATGGCCACTTGCTTCCCATATCCTGGGGTGCATCAGGATGCTGGAATCGAGACCGGCCATATCATCCCGTTCCTGCACCATCGCCCGCCACCAGGCTTCCTTCACGTTCCGCTTTAGCTCCACGCCCAGCGGGCCGTAGTCCCAGCAACTGGACAGACCGCCGTAAATCTCGCTGCTGGGGAAAATAAAACCGCGCCGCTGGCAGAGAGAGACGAGCTTCTCCATATTAACTTTACCTGGTGCTGCTTCTGGCATTCTTGTGCTCCTTATTGTTTTGCAACCTATTCCTCTGCCCCCTTCCTTATCCTTAATTATCCTCAATAAGGTAAGGGGTAATTGTTTGAGAGAGGCATGCCTCTCTAACTCTCTTTCTGTTTCGGGACTGGGAGTTTAAGAGGGCGTAGCCCTCTTTTATTCTACTTCCCTCTCCCCTTTTGAAAGGGAGAGGGATTAAGGGTGAGGGGTTAACAAATGACTTCCTCATTATTGCTCTGTCGAAGTACTACCGTCTATTGCCCCGGACATCCCGGATAGCCCGCATAAAGAACACACCGAGGATAACACCCCCTACTCCCACGATAATCACGGCCATTGCCCATAAAGGCAGGATATGTATTCGGTAGGCATTGTAGCTGAAAATATCGAGCAAGGCAAAGAAGAGCAGTGCCTGAGGTAACGCCACCATATTCCCCATCAGCCGGATGATTTTCTCGGTCTTTACCTGTGCACCCTCCGCCGGCTTCAATAAGGTAACCAGTTTGGTTATTCCCAGTGTGAAGGCAGCAGCCAAGAGGGTGAGGAAAAGCTGAGGTGCCAGCAGCCAGAGAACGATTGTACCCCGCCTCAGCCATTTATCCGGTGAGCCGTCAGAGTTGAATTGATAAGCTACATCCCCCGGCAGCCGTTGATAGAAAAAGGCAACGAGAACTATGGAAAGGAGCAGAAAGGCGATGGGAAGATAAACATAGCTCCAGTGGAAGACGATGGTGATTCCCACTGGTTTGCTTTTGACGGTTTGCTTCAAGCTGGACATAAATCTCTCCGGACGCTGGGTCAATTAGTATGTAGAGGATACCAGCTTTTATTCTGGCTGTAAAGGTGAAGAACCCAGTTTGACAGGCATCACACCATACCGTAGAATTTAGCCATGCCGGGTCGATTATGCTTCCCGGCGGTAGCCGCTACCCCCGACCTTTATTGAGGAGAAAAGCGATGGCGACTGACTCATCAACCTTGATGACGACTAACCTGCCTCTACCCTTATTCATCCGTGGCAAGGTGCGGGATACCTATGAGCTGGGCGACCTGCTGCTTATTGTCGCCACGGACCGTATCTCCGCTTTCGATGTGGTTTTACCCGGCGGTATTCCGGACAAGGGCCGGGTACTGAATCAACTCTCCGCCTTCTGGTTTGGTAAAACGACGAATATCATTACTAACCACCTGGTCGAGGTCGTTGACGATGTGCAATGCTTGAACAAATACCTTCCTAAAGAGAGCCGTTTCGCCTACCCTGCTTATCTTGCCGGACGCTCGATGATTGTCAAGAAGGTGGAGCGTGTCCCCGTCGAGTGCGTTGTGCGTGGCTACCTCGCCGGGTCGGCCTGGGCTGAATACCGGCAGTCCGGTGCCATTTCCTGGTTGCCTTTGCCCGCAGGCTTAAAGGAGAGCGAGGAGCTACCGGAGCCGGTGTTTACCCCGACTACCAAAGCCGACACCGGGCACGACCTGCCGTTGACGATAGATGAGCTGAACAAGCTGGTCGGTAAGACTCTGGCAGAGGAACTAAGGCAGAAAAGCATCGCCATATATAACTACGCCCGCAAGTATGCCAAGGCCAGGGGCATCATCATCGCCGATACCAAGATGGAGTTCGGGCTGGATAATGGCCGGCTTATCCTCATCGATGAGCTGCTGACCCCGGACTCATCCCGTTTCTGGGATACCAGGGAGTATAAAATTGGTCAATCCCAGCCCAGCTATGACAAGCAGCCGGTGCGCGACTGGCTCGTTGCATCGGGTTGGAACAAAGAGCCACCTGCCCCCATGCTTCCCCCCGATGTCGTCGCTGCCACCGCCAGCAGATACCGGGAGGCTTATGAGCGACTGACGGGGAAGAAGCTTACCCCTCTAATAAATCTTTAGTGCTGGGTAGCTCCCCTGAAATCCGCACGTCAATCCTGGTAGCCATGTCTAAGGCTCGACCCAGGGCTTTGAAAAGTGCCTCGGCTTTATGGTGGTCGTTCTGACCGTAAATAATCCGGGAGTGAAGATTAAGTTTAGCTTCAAGAGCGAGAGACTCAAGGAAGTGGCGGATAAGGTCGGTAGGAAAACCAGCCATATCATTCTTGCTGAAGGGTAGCTCCAGCACCGCATATCCTCGACCACTTATGTCAACTACCACCATCGCCAGGGCATCATCCATGGGCACGGAGGCATCAGCCATACGGACGATACCACGCTTCTCCCCCAATGCCTGGGACAAAGCTCTACCCAGGCAAATCGCCACGTCTTCGATGAGGTGATGCTGGTCATCGCCACTGGCAGTAAGTTTCAGGTCGAACCGGCCATGCTGCATCACCTGCGATAACAGATGGTCGAACATCTTGATACCGGTATTTATCTCCCACCGCCCGCTACCATCGAGGTTAAGCTCTAAACTGATTTTCGTTTCCTTGGTTTCCCGTTTGATAACCGCCAGTCTGGCCACTTATCTACCCTCCTGTTCTTGAGGTTATTGATAACCAATCTCTCACCGAACTTAATCCCTATTCTAACCCAAATATCATTGGCTATCCAATAGCAGCCTGGCATTGTTTAGGTAACCTGTTCCCCTGTCCCCTTCCCTTAAAAGGGAAGGGGAAGTAAAAACAAGAGGAGGGGCAAAGCCCTCTCTCTGAAATCTCTTACCTGCTAAAAGAGCTAAGCGATGGGGAGTCTAAGAGGCTTTACCCGTCTTAAAACATCTCCCTACCGCATGGTCAGAAAAGGAGTTTGAAGAGGGGCGTTAGCCCTCTTTTTAATATATCCCCCTCTCCTTACTTAAAGGAGAGGGGGATTAAGGGGATGAGGTCAATAAACAACTATCCCCTGGCAAGCTGTTCCCTTAGCCGGACCAGTTTATCCGTCAGGAGACTGAGCTTCTGCCGTTCCTTGTCAACCACTACTGCCGGTGCCCGGCTCAGAAAAATCTTATCGGCCAGCCGGGCTTCAAGGCGGGTAACCTCAGCTTGAGCCCCCGCTATCTCCTTTTCCAACCGCTTTCTCTCGGCGACCGCGTCAACCATGCTGGCCATGGTAATGGCTACCTCCACCTCTTTGAGCACCAGGGACAGCACCTTCTCGTCGGACTTGCCCCCTTGACGGGTTTCCAGGAAAGTGACCGGTCTGGCCCGGGCCAGGGTCTCAATCGCCGGGGAATAGGCAGCGAGCGCCGTTTTGAGCTTACCGGCATAGATTTGAGCTTCTACCCATCGTGCCATCTCCACATTGTATTCCGCCCGGGCATTGCGGATAGCACGGACGATTTCAATCACCGATTCCATCACTCGCTCCGCTTCCGAGTCAACGGCTTTAGCGTCCGCTTCAGGATAGGGCGCGACCATTATCGATTCGCTGGGTGACCAGTCTGAAGGCAGCCGGTTCTTCAGGCTCTGCCATAGCTCCTCAGTGACGAAAGGCATATAGGGATGCAGCAGACGGAGCGAAGCATCGAGAACATAGACCAGAACCGGCACCGGTGATGGTACTTTCTCCGTATCAGCCGCCGGGCGCAGGCGAATCTTGGCCAGCTCAATATACCAGTCGCAGAACTCGCTCCAGAGAAAATCATAGATTTGCCTCTCGGCTTCTTCAAACTGAAAGTCGCCCATCAAACTGCCCACATTGGAGACAACACGGCTCAGTCGACTCAAAATCCAGCGGTCTTCTACGGGGAGTAAGCCCGGCTGAATCTTCCGGTCGCTGCCGTCAGTTTCCAGACTTCTCACCACAAAGCGGGTGGCATTCCACAGCTTGTTGGCAAAGTTCCGGCCTGATTCCAGCTTATCCAGGGTCAGCTTGCTATCGTTACCCGGCGATGTCCCTACCAGCAGAGCGAAGCGCAGGGCATCAGTGCCGTATTTCTCCAGCACCTCAATCGGGTCGAGCACATTACCGCGGGTCTTGCTCATCTTCTCGCCCTTCTCATCCCGTATCAGGCCATGAAGGTAAACGGTATGGAAAGGGATATCGCCAGTATCCTCAAGACCCATCATAATCATCCTGGCCACCCAGAAGAAAAGGATGTCGTAGGCCGTCTCCATCACCGCCGTGGGGTAGAAGTAGTTGAAGTCCGCGGTATCATCCGGCCAGCCGAGGGTAGAATGAGGCCAGAGGGATGAGCTAAACCAGGTGTCAAGGACATCCGGGTCCTGCTCGATGTTGGGTGATTGGCAATGGCTACAGGATGTGGCATCATTGACGCTGACTGTTTCCTTGCCGCAATCCCGGCAGTACCACACCGGGATACGGTGTCCCCACCACAACTGCCGACTGATGCACCAATCGCGGATGCCCTCCATCCAGTTGAGATATACCTTGGTAAAATGGGAGGGAATAATGGTAATGAGCCCGTCCACGACCGCCTTGATAGCCGGCTCGGCCAGGGGTTTGGTATTGATAAACCATTGTTTACTGGCGAGTGGTTCAACAATCGTCCGGCAGCGCTGGCAGTGTCCCACCGCATGGGTATAAGGCTCAATCTTTTCCAGCAAGCCGTCTTTTTCCAGGTCAGCCAGGATAGCTTCACGGCAGGCAAAGCGGTCAAGCCCGGCATAAGGCCCGGCGTGCTCATTCATGGTAGCGTCCTGGTTGATGATATTTACCAGGGCCAGGTGGTGACGCTGCGCCACCTCGAAATCCACCGGGTCGTGGGCTGGTGTAATTTTCACTGCCCCGGTGCCAAAAGTGAGGGAAATAGCGGCATCGGCGATGATGGGGATGACCCGGTTCACTGCCGGCAGCATAACCATTTTCCCGACCATGTCCTTGAATCGTTCGTCTTCCGGGTTGACTGCTACCGCCGTATCGCCCATGATGGTCTCCGGACGGGTGGTAGCTACCGTGATGAAGCCGTTATCCCCGGCCAACGGGTAACGCACATAATAGAGATGGCTGGCCACGTCTTCGTGGTCAACCTCGAGGTCGGAGAGGGCGGTGGCGCAACGCGGGCACCAGTTGATGATACGCTCGCCGCGGTAGATTAAGCCCTTGTGATAGAGACGGACGAAAGCCGTCCTTACCGCCCTGGCCGGCCCCGCGTCCAGGGTATAGCGCTCACGGGTCCAGTCGCAGGAAGCACCCAGTCTCTGGTGCTGGCTGGCGATGATACGACGCCGGCTTTCCGCCCATTCCCTGATTCTTTCTTCGGTTTTTTCCCGCCCCAGCTTATGCCGGTCGATTCCTTCTCTGGCCAGCATCTTCTCGACCACGACCTGGGTGGCAATACCGGCGTGGTCGACTCCGGGGAGCCACAGGGTAGGGTCGCCCTTCATGCGGTGCCAGCGCGCCATGATGTCTTCCAGAGTTGCCGTCAGGGCGTGCCCGATGTGAAGCTCGCCGGTGACATTGGGTGGCGGCATAATGATGACAAAGGGCTTCTTTTTGGGGTCTATGGTGGGGGTAAAATAGCCCTTCTCCAGCCAGAACTGGTACCACTTTTGCTCGACCTTGCCCGCTTCGTAAGCTTTGGGCATCTCGTCTTTTTTCTGCGTTGTTTCAGTCATTGTTTCCCTTTCTACCTTACTTGTCATTGCGAGGGACAAAGTCCCGAAGCAATCTCTAAGATTATCTGACCTAACCCCCTTAATCCCCCTCTCCTTTACAAGGAGAGGGGTCAGGAGGATGGATATCAACAATCTCTATCTCTTGTCTATCTTGTCTAAAATAGTCTTGAAAATATCAAAAAATTTTATCATGGTCTCAACCGCCCATCCCGTAAAGGCAGGCGTCTCCTCTATTGCTTTAACCGTGTACACTCGAGACCACCGTTTGTGCCATACAGCCTGAAACTTAAGTGACTCACCGATGCTCTTTTGAAGCTCGATTCTTCTTGCTTCTAGTTGTGCTAAAAGTTGGGAATTTTCGGTATGCGTTGTCCTCTCTAGATGCAATTCAATTCCCAGTTCCTCTTTTCCATACAATAGCCATTCCAGATGAATACCCGGGTGACCTATTGCTATTTTACAGTAAGCATTAGTCGGTTTATTTGGTCTGAGTGCGGGTAGTCTGTTAGTAATTTCTTTGCGCAGCTTGCTTAAAATCTCACTATCAGTTGGCTCTTTGTCGTTAACACTTAATGGTTCGAATAAGTGAGCGTGAGCGTTTAAATCTGCGTTTTCTCTGGTAAAGGTTTGGAATTCTACCACTTTGATTTCGGGGTGGGCAAGTGTGCTTATGGCTTCTCTTAGACCTTCTGTTTCTTTCTCGATAATGATAGTCAGTATGGGTGGCTTCGCCATAAGGTCTGAGAGAAACTTGTAAATCTCGCCAGAACCAATTGCCTGCTTTACCTTCATCTTAAAAAGGCCGTCTCTGGTTATCTCACCATATATTGCCCCAATTATATCGCCACGTCTAAGCGGAGTGCTTATTCCGTTAATAAACTTGCTGACCTGCGCAACTATGTGGTCATGCAAGGGGTGAGAAGACAATTCCACTTCAACAATATGCCAGGAAGGCTTGTCTCCGAGGGTAATCACATACCCGTCAGGTATCGAGCCAATCCCTGACAATGATTTTAGTTTTTGCTTCCGGTCAAGGAATATAGCTTGCTCCCCGAAGATGTCCTGAGCGTGTTCCTTGACTACCTGCTCAAACTCATCTTCGCTGGTTGGTGTCCAGAGCTCATACTTTACGCCGTCTAGGAGAAGCATATACCCCTACCTTCCCGTTTTCTTCCCCATCAGCCCCACCACCCTATCCAGTATCTTATCGGCCACCTCTCTTTTGCTCATCAGGGGCAGACTTTCGGTGTTGCCATTACGGTCGATGAGGGTGATAATGTTGGTATCAACCTCGAAGCCGGCACCGGGGACGGTAATATCGTTGGCGGCAACCAGGTCAAGCTGCTTCCGCTGCAGCTCATCTTTCGCATTCTCAATCAGGTCTTCGCTCTCGGCAGCGAAGCCAACCCGGAGAAAGTTGCCCCTCGTCTCCGAGAGAATATCGGGCGTTCTGACCAGCTCCAGGCTCATCCTGGGGCCGGTGGCGACTTTTTTGATTTTCCCCTTGGAGAAGCTCTTCGGCTGGTAGTCGGCGACGGCCGCCGCCATAATCAGGGCATCCGCCTGGGCTACCGCCTGTGTCACCGCCTCTTTCATCTGGGCGGCACTTCCCACCTGGATAACCTCAATCCCTACCGGCTCAGGCAGGGCGGTAGGAGCGGTAATCAGTGTGACGATGGCGCCTCTATCTCTACCGGCTTCAGCCACAGCGTAGCCCATCTTGCCTGACGAGCGATTGCTGATGAAGCGCACCGGGTCAATTGCTTCCCGGGTGCCACCGGCAGTAATGACAAGGCGTTTACCGGCCAGGTCACCACTCCGACCCAGTACCAGCTTGACCGTGCCGATAATCTCTTCGATATCGGTCAGACGCCCCTGACCCGTTCCACCAGAGGCCAGGCGCCCGTAGGCCGGACCAATAATGGTAAAACCTCTCAACCTGAGTTTGGCCAGGTTGTCCTGGGTCACCGGATTCTGGAACATGCCAGCATGCATCGCCGGAGCAATAATCACCGGCGCACTCGTTGCCAGCACGGTACAGCTAAGCATGTCGTCGGCAATACCGGCAGCCAGTTTGGCAATGACGTTGGCGGTCGCCGGGGCAATGACAACAACATCCGCCGCCTCAGCCAGGGCGACGTGCTCGATACTGAACTCGGAGGCAAGCTCAAACATTACCGTTACCACCGGCCGGTTGGTCAGACTGCGGAAAGTCAACGGCGCCACAAACCTGGTCGCCGACTCGGTCATAATGACCTCAACCCTAGCTCCAGCCTGGGTTAGCTTGCTGGCAAGGTCGGCCGCCTTGTAGGCAGCGATACTACCAGTGACACCCAACACGATAGTCTTGTTAGTTAGCATCGTTCCCTCCTTGTTGGCGTGGGGTTTGAGACCTCACCCCCTTAATCCTCCTCTCCAACTAGGAGAGGGGGAAAGATTTTTTCTTAAGAGGGGCTTCGCCCCTCTGAGGCTCTTTTTAGTCCTGAGACCACTTAGCAATTGAGCCTGTCATTGCGAGACCATCCGCCGCAGGCGGAGACGAAGCAATCCGGGTGGAGGCTTTCGCCTTCCCAGATTGCCACGGGCACTCCGTGCCTCTCGCAATGGCAATTGAACACCTTGTTCATGCTTTATTCATTAAATAAATGAGCCTCAGACCGAATAGTGTCAAATCAGAATCAACCTTATCAATCACGGCGGTTTCCTGGGCAAGCAATCCAGCATAGCCACCAGTGGCGACGACCAGGGCCTTTTCACCCAGCTCCTGCCGGATACGGGCCACGATACCCTCCACCAGCCCGACATAGCCGAAGACAATGCCCGACTGCATTGCCGTCAGGGTACTGGTACCAATGGCAGATTTGGGACGGACTAATTCCACCCGGGGCAGGGCGGCAGTGCGGGTAAATAAAGCCTCGGCGGCAATAACGATACCGGGTGCAATCGCCCCGCCCATATAATCGCCTTCCTTCGAGACGACATCGAAGGTGGTGGCTGTCCCCAGGTCGATGATGATTACCGGGCCGCCATAGAGGTGATGTGCCGCCGCCGCATTCACAATACGGTCAGTGCCAACCTCCCTGGGGTTGTCCACACGGATGCGTACTCCCGTCTTTACGCCAGGCCCGACCACCAGCGGGGAGATCTGGAAATAGTGCTCAAATAGCTCGTGAAAGGTGCGGAGCAACGGCGGGACAACACTGCACAGGGCAGCCTCTTTAATATCCGAAGGGTCAAGCCCCTGATAATGTAAAAGGTTGAGCAGCAAGGCAGCATACTCATCGGCCATCTGGTGAACATCAGTCGCCATGCGCCAGGTGACACGAAGCTTTTCCCCCTCAAAGACCCCGTAGGTAACATTGGTATTGCCAATATCAACAGCCAGTAGCATCTCTTTCCTCACTGAACCTGTTCATCACCCAGGTTTTCTTTTAGCCGCTTCATCGCCAGCGGTAATACCGGCAGAAGGTCGGTAGCAATCATGCCGGCATCACCCAGCTGCTGCCGGACTATCTCACCGGCCTGGCCATGAAGGTAGACACCAGCGGCAGCAGCGTCAAAAAGGGACATACCCTGTGCCAGCAACCCGGCAATCACGCCGCTAAGGACATCGCCGGTACCGGCTGAGGCCAACCCCGGGTTGGCCAGCGGACTGATTTTAACCCGGCCCTCCGGGGTAGCGATAACCGTATAGGCTCCCTTCAGTACTATCGTCTTATGCCACTCCAGGGCTAGTTTTTTAGCAATACCAGCTCTATCTGCCTGCACTTCATCTACCGATAACCCGGCCAGCCTCGCCATTTCACCGGGGTGCGGGGTTAGTATAGCATTATCAGTCAGTTGCTGCCACCATTGCGGAGTTCGCGCCATGATATTAAGAACATCAGCATCAAGAACCAAACGTGTTGACGCCGGTTTCAAACCAAAAAGGGCAGACGTAACAAAGCTTACCACTGATTGGCTTTGCCCCAGTCCGCAACCCACCAGCAGGACATTGTAGTTATTAATTTCCTGTTGTATAAGCCCGGCTGCCTGAGGAGAGATGATACCGGGGGCAGACTCAGGCAAGAGGAGATAGGTAACCTCGGTCAGCCTGGCGGCAAGAACAGGTTGAATACTGGTGGGCGTGGCCAGCGTGACCAGGCCGGCCCCCACCCGCAGGGCACCGCTGCAAGCCAGATAGGCCGCCCCAATGTAGTTGATTGAGCCAGCCACCACCAGCACCCGCCCAAATGTGCCTTTGTTAGCCGTCAGCGGACGCTTGGGGAGAACTGAGCGTACCCAGGTATCGTCGAGAAGCTCGGTAGTAACCGCATCCGCCAGAGAGGAAGGCAGCCCAATATCAACGATACTGAGCCGGCCAACTCTCCCGGCTCCGGAAGCATTAAACAACCCCGGCTTGGCAAAGCCAAGGGTAATCGTATTATCGATGTAAAGACAAGCCGGGTCGACCAAGCCGGTATCGGCATTTAGCCCGGAGGGCAGGTCAAGAGCGATAAGGCGGATCCCCGGGCGCTGCTCTTTAGCCTTGGTCACCCTCTCCAGAGTCGATACAAAAGCGCCGCCCAGCGGGCGGTTCGCACCTGTGCCGAAGAGAGCATCAACGACGGCCGCCGCCGATGACAATAGTTCTTCCAGCCGGTTCAAGTTCCCATCGTCAATGGCATCAACACAGACGATGTTGCGTTGTCGCACCAGCTCAAGGTTAGTGTCCGGTGCCCTCTTACCAGGAAGATAGAGGCTGACCTTTGCTCCCCAATCATGAAGATAGCGAGCCGCCACCAGCCCATCTCCACCATTGTTGCCCGGCCCAATCAGTATAAGGATAGCCTGCCGGTCGATATTGCCGAGGAGCCGCCTGACCTCTTCCGCCACCGCCTTCCCGGCATTTCCCATCAGCACACTGGCGGGCAAACCGAGCTTTGCCGCAGACTGCTCGACCTGGCGCATTTGCTCAACACTCAAAATCTTCACCGCATTACTCCTGACCTACGGTAATTTGAAGTGTAGCAATATGCCGGGCTACGGTCAACCTTTACGGCGTCTAGCGCAGCCTCACCCCCATAATCCCCCTCTCCTCTTAGGAGAGGGGGAAAGAGAGAAAGAGGGGATAAGCCCTCTTAGACGCCATTTATTAAAATCCCTCTCCCCTGACCAAGGGAAGAGGGATAAGGATGAAGAGTTAACCAAGCGGTCGCCATTACTCTGAAATGACGAAGGGGTTGAACCTGGTTTCGCAGTCATAGGCGTCAACTGCCTCTTTTTTCTTCAGGTAGTTGACCGTGGCATAGGTCAGCGGTGTGGCGATTATCTCGTAGCCCACTTTGACCAGCCAGTGGGTAAGGCTAGCCATAATGATGAAGGAAAGCTCAAACCGGCCGAGGAAAACCAGCGGAATAAACACCGCGGCATCCAGCCCCTGGGCGACGATAGTGGAGCCAATAGTTCTTGTCCACAGCCAGCGCCCTTTGGTTTTGATCTTCATCTTGGCCAGAATAAAAGAGTTACTGAACTCGCCGACCAGGTAAGCCAGGAAAGAAGCCAGTAGTATCCGCGGGGTATAGCCCAGGATGTTCTGGTAAGCCTGCTGCCCGTCCCATTGCGGGGCGGGTGGCAGCAATTGACCAATCCAGATAGCCGTCACCGCAATCAGGTTGCAGAAGAAGCCCAGCCAGATTACCCTCCTGGCCAGGCGGTAGCCGTAAACCTCGGTGAGAATATCACCAACGATATAGCTGATAGGAAAGATAATAATTGCCGCCGGTATGCCACCAAAGCTGGTAGGCTTGACGACAATGATATTGGCGGTGATGAGACAGGTAATAAAAATAGCAGTGATAATGACAAACCGGTGTGAGACTTTCATGCTATATCCAGCGCTTGCGGCGGAAGAAATAGAGCATGATCCCCGAAAGGACAGCCATGCCCAACATCAGTACGATAAAAGCGCTCATACTGCCGGTGGTCACCCCGCCGGGCAAGTTTATATTCATACCATAAACACTGGAAACCACCAGGAAGGGCAATATCATGGTGGAGAGGATAGTCAACACACGCATGATACGGTTAAGACGGTCGGCACCCAGAATAAAATCGGCATCCTTGAATACCTCGATGGTCTCTTTACATTCATCCAGCGTGTCACATATCTTGTTCATGTGGTCCATGAGGTCGCCCATATAGACAGTCATATCTATCTTGGTAAACCGCTTCACCTTGCTTTCCAGTTCGGCCACCGCCGTCCGCACCGGGAACATGATGCGCCGTTGCGTGATAATGTTGCGTCGCAGGCTGGCCACTTCCTGGGCAGCTTCCACATTTTCATCAAAGACGATGTCTTCCACGTCTTCCATCAGGCTCATGATTTTATCCAGGATGGGGAAATAGGCATCAACAGCTTTATCAATAATACGATAGAGAACAAAGCCGGAACCGTGGCTAAGATTCTCCCGCCGTGCCTCTTCACTAACCTGGCAGTCATGAAATAGCTTGGCTAACGGCTTGAGACGCCCGCTGTGAATGGTAATGATATATTTCTCGCCGAGGAAGACGGATACCTGGTCATGCGTGCTTACCCGGGTCTCTCTGTTATAGATGGTGAAATGGAAGATAAAAAAGAGATAGTCCTGATATACATCCAGCTTGGGGCGCTGCTTCCGGCTTAGACAGTCATCCAAATCATAGGGATGGAAGGGGTAATTTCCGGCCAGGTATGCCATTTCCCGCGGTGTCGGTGGCTCAATGTCAACCCAAGTCAGGTCACCCCAGGTGACCGACTCCATATTCAGTTTTTCTTGCTTTACTTCCGGCGAAATGGCCATGACCGCTTCTCCAGGATTTGGTAATTCGCTACATTAACACTACATTATACCATAAGAAGGCAAGGCATCTGGTCAATATCTACCGGTTCAGTTGTGAGGGATCGTGGAAAAATGCTATACTAACAAAATAATATTGCGATAACGCTGAGATGGAATCACTCTGGCATAAGGTTGTCCTCAGGGTCAAAAAAGCCTTGGGAGCCGATATATTCTTGTGCAATAGCTGCCAATGGGATTGGCGCGGAGCTTGTCACAATCGAGCACGACCCAATGCTACCCGGTGCTCTGACTATCGGAAAAGAGGCAAATAGCATTTAAGCCCCCACCCTGGCCACTGCAACACCCCCTTCACCTCTCATCCAGCCTTTGTAGCCGTCCCCGGCCCAACCAGCAAACGGGAAAACTACTATCGCTCGTTATTAGCTGAAGATTGACAATAAGGTGGGCTAATTGCCATGTCTAAATACCTGATATTTATTGCCATCAGTCTGATACTGCTGGTAACCTCAATCAGCGGTACCACTGTGGCGGTTGCCTTTCCTCTAATCACCTCGTCCTTTGGTGCCTCATTAATTCTGGCGGCCTGGGTGATGAGCATCAACCAGCTGGCCTCTACCGCCACCATGCCGCTGGCCGGTAAAGCGGCGGACATTTTTGGCCGGAAACTGACCATTATGGTGTCATTATTCCTCTTCACAGTCGGCTCTTTGTTTTGCGCGCTGGCCCCCAATATCCAGCTACTTATCATCGCCAGGGTCGTCCAGGGTATCGGGAGCGGGGGCATTTTACCGGCGGCGACAGGGATAGTCGCTGAGGAGTTCCCCAGGTCGAAACAACAAATGATTGGTCTCTTCACCAGCATTTTCCCCATTGGTCAGATAATCGGACCAACCCTCGGTGGCTGGATGATTGATTCTTTCCAATGGCGGTCCATCTTCTGGTTCAATGTGCCGCTGGGGGTGCTCTCTTTGCTTGTCTCCGCTTTTATATTGCGACCGGGACATACCGAAAAGGGACAGATAGACTGGACGGGAGCCGGCCTGTTCACCGGCACCTTCCTTGCCTTCATGATTGGTTTAAGCAACCTGGGGTCGAAACAGAATAACCTATCGTGGGCACTCACCGGGCTATTGTTCGCCACCGCCATCGGGCTGGCGATTGCTTTTATGCGCCATGAAAACCACAGCAAAGCACCCATCATTGACCTGCAGGTTTTAAAAGAAAGGCCATTCATGGCAGCCAACACCTACAACTTTGTTCTCGGGGCTGCCGTCTTCGGCATCATGTCTTTTATTCCCCTCTATGCCACCGCGGTATACGGCATGTCTACCCTTCAAAGCGGCCTCATCCTGACCCCGCGGTCTATTGGCATGATGGTCGCTTCTACCGTCACCTCTATCTTCCTCTTGAAATGGGGCTACCGCTGGCCGATAATCATCGGCTCGGCTGCCATTGCCCTGGGCCTTTTCCTGCTGGGCATCGAACCTCAAGGGACGCACCTGTTCGGAATTACGCTAGGTAGTATCGTGCTACTGGTCACGATTATGTTACTATCGGGAATTGGTATGGGCATCGCCGCCCCGGCATCGAACAACGCTTGTATTGAGCTAATGCCCAACCGTATCGCGACCATTACCGGAGTGAGAGGTATGTTCCGCCAGAGCGGCGGAACGATAGGTATTGCCATTACTTCCCTGATACTGCATAGCATCCCCGACCTGTCTCGGGGCTTTACGGTCGTCTTCTTCAGTTTAGGTGTGTTGCTGCTGGCGGTTCTGCCGGTGGTCTTCGCGATACCCAAATCTCCAGGGTCTTCGCTCTCCGGCCAAAATACGAGCAGGCAAAAACAGTAAGGCTTAACCGCTTCAGCACATATTACCATTTAGGGACGACCTTACCCCCTTAATCCCCCTCTCCTTTAGGAGAGGGGGAAGTAGAGACAGAGGGGCTTCGCCCCTCTTAAACGCCTCACGAATAAATCCCTCTCAATCTCCTTCAGGAAGAATCCTTCGTTCGACTGAGGCTCACGACGAAGCCAAGATGAATCCCTTCCGTGCTTGACACGGGAGGGACTATGAGGGATTTCCCTACGGACGTAGTCCCTTCTCTAATCTCTTCCCCTTCTCTTCTCAGAAGAAGGGATAAATGGGATGAGGTCATTAGAACGCGACAGAGTTGTTAAAGCAATAAATCCTTCAGCAATTAACTTTGATACCACGCCGGATACAATACCTAAACGCCGCACCACCGGGTGAAGCCGGCCACTGTTTCTCGCTGGCTTTCCACCCTGTTGGCCGGGTGCTGCCAGTCCGGATAACCTATGGCCATACCGCAGATTATTTTTTGCCGTTCGGGGATACCGAGAATCTGACGTAAAACGTCAGGATAATGCACTACTGTGGCGGTCGCACAGGTGCCCAGACCGAAAGATAATGCGGCTAACATGACAGACTGTAGGAACATTCCCAGGTCAAGCACTGACCATGTTCCCAGTGCCGCATCCAGGCAAAAGATTAACCCGATTGGAGCCTCGAAAAAACGATATCCCTGTAGAGACCAGGTATCTCTGGCATCTCTATCTTCGCGGCTGATACCCAGAGCCTGGTAAAGCCTGATACCTAAATCCCGCCGGCGGTTAAGATAAGGGTCGGCGAAGCCAGGCAAGGGAATCTCCGGAGCCGCCGGTGTCCCCGATGTCACTGCCTGCACCAGGGCAGCTTTGACCTCTGCCATCACTTCCCCACCGATGACAATCACTTCCCAGGGTTGGGTATTAGACCAGGATGGAGAGCGCGCGGCCAGTCCCAGGATGGACTCGATGACCGGCCTGGGTACCGGTTTCGGCTGAAAGCCACGGATACTTTTTCTGGCGCTGATTGCCTCAGCCAGTTCCACGCATCACCTCTACAATTAAGCCCGCTTGATGTTTGTTACCGGGACAGGCTATTTCCCCCGGTAGGCCGGCTTTCTCTTTTCCACGAAGGCTTTGGCACCTTCCATGTAGTCCTCGGTACTGCGCAGCGCCTCGCTTAAATCAAATTCCAGCTTCAGACCTTCGTCAAGAGGCATACTGTAACCCCGGACCATCGCTTCCTTGGTCGCTCTCACGCCGAGGGGGCCTTTCTGGCAGATAGTCTCGGCAATTTCTCTGGCCGTAGTCATCAGCTGGGCGAGAGGCACGACCCTGTTCACCAGGCCGATACGGAGAGCCTCCTGGGCATCTATCATCCGCCCGGTGAGCAACATCTCGGCAGCAATTGCCCGGGGTAGAAAACGGGGCAAACGCTGGGAACCGCCGCCGCCGGTCATGAAACCGATATTGACCTCCGGCTGGCCGAGACGGGCATGGTCGGCGGCTATCCTGATATCACAGGTTAGTGCCAGCTCCAAGCCACCACCCAGGGCATAACCATTGATGGCAGCAATAAAGGGCTTCCATATCTTATCCGCCAGGTTATAGGCGCTCACCCGCTTGCCCATCGGCCCGGGACGAAAGGAGCTGATGTCCTGCCCGGCGGAAAATGCCCTGTCCCCGGCACCGGTAAGGATTGCGACCCATAGCTCCGGGTCATCACGAAAATCCGTCATCGCCGCATTCAGCTTCTGGTGTACCTCCTCGCTCAAGGCATTCATCGCCTCGGGACGATTAATGGTAAAGATAGCAATCCGGCCTTCTTTTTTGTAATCAATAACCATACTGCATAAACCTCCCTTACTTAATTCTCAATATTCGCCCGGTCAGACCGAGCCTTAGTCCCGTTGGAAGACATCACCCTATCAGAGAAGGACTCAAGCGACAAGCGACTTGATCCTGGTAATCCGGTCGTTTCTTTTACGGGCAATCAGCGTAAAAGCCCGCGGTAAATCTGCCATCAGCGACTTCGATTGTGCCGCGGCATCCGTATAGAACCTGGCCATCTTCTCCTCAATCTCTACTGCCCTGGTCAAAGCATCAGCATAGCTGACATCAGCAGCAAGTTGAGTATCAAAACGGTACTCATCCGGGTTCAGGCTGAAAGCGAAGCAGCCCTCGATGGCATCACTGATAACCCCGTAGTAGGCTCTCTCAAAGGCAACAATATTTTTAATATTTTCCTTGACCAGAGAAAGGAGGAAATCCTTGTCACGGTCAGAGCGCTGGGACAAATCCTCGTAGAACCTGGCCGAGATCTCCTCAAGCTCCCGGGCGAGGCTGATAATCTCGGAGCAGGTATTCAGTGTCATTGAGAGCTATCTCCTAACCTATAACTATGTAACTCTCTCATAACCATCTCTGGATGACAACCTTGCTTTCGGTAAAGAAACGAACCGCTTCCCGGCCCTGGGTATGCAATATGCCGAAGAAAGAATCCTTCATGCCGCTGAAAGGGAAGAAGGCCATCGGGGCGACAATACCGACATTGATACCTACATTACCGCTGTTAATCCGATATTGAAATTCCCTGGCGCTTTTACCATTTGAGGTAAAGATAGCATTGCCGTTACCATACTGGCTGGCATTGCATATCTTTATTGCCTCATCCAGGGTTTTAGCCCGCATCACGCTCATTACCGGGCCGAAGATTTCCTCTTTACCGATGGTCATCCCCGGGGTTACATTCTCAAAAACAGTCGGGCCGAGAAAGCATGTCTCAGGGTAGTTACCGGCGATTTTTATCTTTTTCCGGCCATCCAGTCTCAGCCTGGCGCCTTCTTGTACGCCACGCTCGATATAGCCAATGATTCTTTCCTTTTTCCCCTTATCTCTTACCGGCCCCATTTGCACTGACTCGTCAAGGCCATAACCAACGACAATATTTGCTGCCGCAGCGACGATTCTATCCAGAAAATCATTATAAAACCGGTCATCTTCACCGACAATAAGAAGATTAGCTCCTGACAGGCAACGTTGACCGGCATTGCCAAAAAATGATGTCATCATGGCAGGGATGGTTCTCTCGACGTTACAATCCGGCATGATGACCATAAAGTTCTTTGCCGAAGCCTGGGCCAGCACTCTCTTACCTGTTTCCCCGCATCTCTTGTAAATCACATCTCTGGCAGTTGATGTGCGCCCGACGAAGGTAATACCGACAACGCCAGGATGGTCGAGAAGAGCACCAACCACTTCTCTTTCACCGTGGACGACATTCCAGACCCCGGGGGGAAAGCCAGCTTCATCAACCAGCTCCGCCAGCCTGGTCTGGCTGATGGGAACTTCCGGGGAAGGCTTGATGATAACACAGTTGCCCGTCGCCACCGCATAGGGTGCCGACCAGAGCGGAATCATGAAGGGGAAGTTAAAAGGAGCAATAATACCGAAAACCCCTAGTGGCGTCGGGATAACCCACTCGTCGATACCGGTGGCGATATCCTCGGAGAAATAGCCTTGCATCAAGGTCGGAATACCACAGGGCACCTCGACATTCTCGATGCCGCGCCTGGTTTCCCCGCGGGATTCGTCTATCGTCTTGCCGTGCTCCTGGGTCTGTATCCGGCTAAGCTCTTCAAAATTCTCTTCCAACAGCTCTTTTAGCCGGAAAAGGCACCTCGACCTGGCCAGCTGGGTGGTGGCTCGCCATTCAGGAAAAGCAGCTTGAGCCGCTTTTACTGCCATATCCAGTTCATCTTTGGTCGAGATGGGAACTTTAGCAATTGTTTTCCCTGTCGCCGGATTGACGACATCAACCAGAGCACCTTTAGATTCAACCCATTCCCCGTTAATGTAATTCTTGAGCAGCTTCACTCCCTTGACTGGTTCTTCAAGGATGGCCATATTCCCTCCTTCACGCTCCCTGACTCAAGTTATCTCTTTCTCGATGGCTTACCCGGCCGGTATTTTCTCCCGCCGTCAAGGGATTATATGTTCCTCACGCCATCACTGTCAACTCTCTCCTCCTGGTGTTTATCTCACTGAGTGTCCGATATGGTCAATTAGTGAACCAATGATTGCTTTAGCAGAATGTCACTTACGGATAACCTCATCCCCTTTATCCCCTTCTCCCAGGAGGAGAAGAGGATAGGCTATCAAATAATCCCGCACCGCCATTTACGAAGGATGAGAAGAGACAGTCCCGGTTGCCGTAGCATAGCGGCGAGGCTTGGGTGGACGTACGATTGCTATCAATGAGGCTGCCAGAATACACAGGCCGGAGATAGCGATGAATGCCGGACGGTAGGAGCCCAGGATATCGAAGACGGCGTTCATTGCCACCGGCCCGATGGCGCCGAAACCGGAGCCAATCAGGAAGGCCAGGGAACGGACCGAACCCAGGCTGAAACGGCCAAAATAGTTCGCCCAGAGAACCTCCTGGGTTACCATCAAGCCCGCTGACCCTAACGAATATACCCCCACTGCCATCCAGAGATAGAGAGGCTGCCCGGCGAAGAGAAAGAGGATAGCCGCCACCGATTGGATAGCGAGAGGGATAACACGAACGTATGCCCTGTTGGCATACTCGGCAAGGAATCCCACCAGCGGCAGCATCACCACGGTGATTACCGCCCTGAGGGTCAATACGGCAGTGAGTGTCGCATTATCGTAGCCCATATCTTGAATATAAGGTGCCAGGCTCATATTGATTCCCTGCAAAGCCAGGCTATCGATGCCAAAACAGGCTACCATCAGCCAGAAGCTCCTGGTGGTTAATAGCTCACGGCGGCTCCATACCGGTTCCGCCACTGGAGATTGCCTGCGACTCTGGCCCTCCGGCTCCGGGTGACCCCCGGCCGGGACAGAACCGGGCTTAATACCATCAGGGTATAACCCGATATCCTCCGGGCGGCGACGCATGAGAAGAGCCGAAGGGACTAGAACGACCAGCCAGGTCACTACCGCAAATACGATAAACATTATCCGCCAGCCTGAAGCAGCGATGACAAACACCGTGAGCGGTATGAAAATCATGCTGCTCAGAAAAACGCCAATTTGAGCGATAGCCAAAGCCCGGCCACGTTTACGAATGAACCAGTTATTGATGGCAACACTGGTAACCAGTCCTCCCATAAAAGTGAAACCAAGGGCGACGATAACACCCCGCAGCAGGTAGAACTGCCAGATGGCACTTATCTGGGTCACTCCAAGCATCGCCAGACTGACAATGATTGCCCCGATTGGCATCAATACCCTGGGTCCATACCGATCGACAATCGGGCCGACGACAGGCGCGACGATGGCCTCCGCCAGGCGAGCGATGGTCTGGACAGCAGCTAGGGCACTGCGGCTCCAGCCAAATTCGTGCTGGAGGGGCTTAACGAAAAGGCCGAGTACAGAAGATAAATGCTCAACATAGGAGAGATTGGCCAGGAATGTCACCGCCACGATATTCCAGCCATAGAAATAGCGGGGTTTACCCCCGTCCCTGACCGTCACTAACCTGTCTCCCCCCGATTTGGGAGAGTTTTCTTATCCTGCATCTTGCCCCGCCTTGACTGCTTACCGCCGGCAAACACTGAATAACCATCATAACCCTGACCTATATATTAAATCAAATCTTACTCTAAGAGGTTGTTTAAAAACCTATCCCCTTGCCCCCTTCCCTTACGAAGGGAAGGGGGAGTAGGAGTTAGAGAGGGGCAAAGCCCCTCTCTAAAATCTCTTACCTCGTAAAAGAGCTACCTACGGGGTGTCCAAGAGGAAGCGAAGCCTGCTCTTTCTTTAGCTTCCCTCTTCCTGTTAAGGGTCTTGTATCAAATGTCATTCTGAGGAGCAAAGCGACGAAGAATCTAGGCGTGGGGCTGGCGGCGAGCCGATAGTCCCTGCCTCCCCTAGACCCTTCGCTACGCTCAGGGTGACACGATGAACTCACTTTTGATACAAAGCTCCTCTTAGGAGAGGGGATAAGGGGGTGAGGTTGCTAAACAATCTTATCTTAAGAAAGAGCAGGTTGATAACAGCCTCAAGCGGATACAGTTTGAAGTGCCGGGGAGTTAAGGACTATAATGCCGAATTGTGAGATTGTTCCAGAATGTCCGTACTTTTGAATCGCTGGCGCTAAGGGACTATCGCCTCTTATGGCTGGGCCAGTTGACTACCTCGATGGGCCAATGGCTGGACCAGGTCGCCCGCGGCTGGCTGGTCTATGACCTTACCCATTCCCCCTTACAACTGGGACTGGTAAGTGCGTCCCGGGGCATACCCATTCTCCTGTTTGGCACCATCGCCGGAGTAGTGGCTGACCGCTACGGTCGTAAGTCCCAGCTCATTATCGCCCAGAGTGTCAATGCTATCCTCAACCTGGCCCTGGCGATATTGATATTGACCGGCCGCGTCGAGCTCTGGCATATTTATGCCACCGGCATCCTGGCCGGCTCTGTCCAGGCCTTCCAGCAACCCGCCCGTCAGGTGCTCATTAGCGACCTGGTGGGTGAGAAACAGCTACTGAATGCCATTTCTCTCAATTCGGCTGCCTTAAATGTGAGCCGTAGTGTGGGGCCGGCGGTGGGCGGGCTGCTCATCCATGCCTTCGGTGTCGATGTTTCTTATTTTGCCCAGGCAGCCCTTTTTGTCCTGGCGACGGTGTGGACAGTACAAATTAGAGTTCCCCACGTGGCGGCATCCATCTATGCCAGGGCCAGCGCCGACGGGTCTTTATTCCACAGTCTCAAGGAGGGGTTTGCTTATATCGCTTCTCATCGCCTTATCCTGGCCCAAATTCTGCTCGGGATGGCACCGATAACCCTGGGTATGCCTTTTGTCAGCCTGATGCCTATCTTCGCTATCGATGTCTTCCATGGTGGTGCCCAGACACAGGGGCTATTACTCACGATGGTAGGCATCGGCGCCGTCGCCGGTGCCCTGGGGATAGCCTCACTGGGCCGGAGACAGGGTAGCGGGAAGCTCCTTGTTATCGGAGCGGCCGGCTTCGGCTTGAGCCTGGCACTTTTCGCGCAGTCCCCTACTATATCCATCGCCATGGCCTTTACTTTCCTGGCGGGCTTTTTCAACAGCAGCTACACTACGCAGAACCAGACCATCCTGCAGACGCTCGTTCCTCCACCGCTTCGTGGCCGGGTGCTTGGTATCTATATGCTTGACCGGGGACTTATGCCCCTGGGGAGCCTCCTTGCCGGAGCACTGGCGGCATGGCTGGGCGGCCCGTGGGCAGTGACCATCATGGGGACAGCCTGCTTTTTGCTGGTAATATTGATGGCCCTCTTTGTCCGTGATTTATGGAAAATAGACCTGTCGGCGAAGTAACCGGGGTACTTGCCGTCTGAGACCTCTTACCAGGCCGGAGCTTATCACTTCGCATGACGCTCGGCAGGTGTCCTGCTGCGCAACCGTTGTGTCTCGGTAAGCAGCTTCTTCCGCAACCGGATATTCTCCGGAGTCACTTCCACCAGCTCATCCTTGGTGATAAAATCAATGGCCTGCTCCAGGCTGAGCTTCATCGGGGGAGTCAGCTTTATCGTAAAATCTGAGACTGAAGCACGGACATTGGTCTTCTTTTTTTCTTTACAGACGTTGATGGAGATGTCCTGTAGCCGCGGATTCATCCCGATTATCATCCCTTCATAGACGGCGGTATTAGGTCCAACGAAGGTGATACCACGCCCCTGGGCATTAAAAAGCCCATAGGTCACCGCCACTCCTTCCTCTGAAGATACCAGTGTCCCATTACGAGTAGTCACAATATCGCCGTGCCATGGCTCATAGCCCAGAAAAGCAGTATTCATGATGCCTTCACCACGGGTAGCCGTCAGAAAGGCACTGCGGAAGCCAATGATGCCTTTGGTCGGTATACGGAATTCCAGACGCACATCACCCCGGCCATCATGGCTCATATTAATCATCTGTGCCTGGCGCTTGCTCAACATCTCGGTTAAAGCCCCAATATATTCATCTTTAGCATCGATAGAGAGAAGCTCCATTGGCTCCATCAGCTGCCCATCAACTTCTTTGGTAATCGCTTCCGGCTTGGAGACTTCAAACTCATAGCCTTCCCGGCGCATGGTTTCAATCAAGATAGCCAGGTGCAGCTCACCCCTGCCCTTCACCAGGAAGGTATCCGGGGTGGCAGTATCCTGGACCCGGAGACTGAGATTAGTCTCTAATTCTTTATAAAGTCGCTCCCTGAGTTGGCGCGTCGTGCGGAAGCGTCCCTCACGTCCGGCGAAGGGCGAGGTGTTGACGCCAAAAAGCATCTCGACAGTAGGCTCGCCAACCTCGATGCGCGGTAGTGCTTCCGGCCGTTCCGGGCTGGCGATAGTATCGCCGATGGCGACGGTATCAAGTCCGGTGACGGCGACGATGTCACCTGCCTCAGCTTCGGCTACCTCGATGCGCTTGAGTCCAAGATAGGTAAATACTTCGCTAATCTCATAGGGATTTATGCTCCCATCAGCACAGATACTTACTACCGGGTCGTGCGGGACAACTTTACCTCTCCAGATTCTACCGATGGCGATTTTACCTTTATGGCTATCATAGTCCAGGTTAGAAACCATCATTTGAAATGGCCCGCTTTCAATCTGCGGCGGGGGGACATTAGCCAGGATAGATTCGAAGAGAGGGGTAATATCCTTGCCTTGCATCTCCGGTGAAGTTACGGCGATGCCCTCCTTGCCGCTGGTGTAGATTACCGGGAAATCAAGCTGGTCATCACGGCTGGCCAGCTCCAGGAACAGGTCCTGGGTGAAACCAAGCACCTCCTTGATACGTGAGTTCTCCCGGTCTATTTTGTTAATCACCAGAATGAGCTTCAGCCCTCTTTCCAGGGCTTTACGGAGCACAAACTTGGTCTGTGGCATGGGGCCCTCTATCGAGTCCACTAAAAGCAGGCAGCCATCAGCCATGCTGATGACGCGCTCTACCTCTCCGCTGAAATCAGCATGGCCGGGAGTATCGATGATATTGATTTTGACTCCCCGGTAAACAATGGCCGTATTCTTGGCCATGATGGTAATGCCTTTTTCGCGCTCCAGGTCGCCCTGGTCCATAATCAGTTCACCCATTTCCTGGTTATTACGGAAGACCTTGCTTTGCTTCAGCAGGGCATCTACCAGCGTCGTCTTGCCATGGTCGACGTGGGCGATAATCGCAATATTCCTGATGTCATTACGATAGTTCATATACTTAGTAACACTGCTCCTCTGTCCAACCTCATTATGCATAATAGGTTTATTTTCTTTTATGACGGTGATACAGCTCAATAAAAAGGACATTTAGTGAAACCGCCAGGGTCACGGGAATCGCCAGCACCCACAGGTTCCGGGTGATATCAATACCAAAATACTGGGAGGCGAAAATGACGATAAAGGTGATGACGACCCCTAACATTCCCGAAGCGATGGCTAAATAAATATATTCCAGGATAAGACTATCCGTTTTGGTCACTTCAACCGGCAACTCCCAAATAATACGGGAAATGGCTAAACCCACAATCCCCTATCTTATTATCGCACCGAAACCGCTGAGATGCAATTCTGACCTTCGCCGCAGCCATCCGGAGCATTAGTGTCCGGCTGGTTAATTAGCCAATGACTGCTTCACCAAACATTACCACTTACGGACGACCTCATCCCCTTGCTCCCCTTCTCCTGAATAGGAGAAGGGGAAGAGATTAAAGAGAGGGGGCTTCGCCCTCTCTCTTTGACTGTGAACTCTCTTATCATCACGAAGTGAGTCAGGGGAGAGATATAAAGGAGCAACAAGCTCTCCTTAGTATTAAGAAACAAAGACTTAAAAAAGACCCTGCCGCTTCAGGCTGAAAAAGCTCTTGTCACCGATGATAATATGGTCGAGAACATCGATACCGATAATCCCCCCCACCTCAGCCAGCCTCTTGCTCAGCTTGATGTCATCTTCAGAAGGCTCCGGGTCACCGGAAGGGTGATTGTGCACAAAGATTACCGAGGCGGCACTGGCCGATATCGCCTCCTTGAATACCTCCCTGGGGTGAACGATGCTCGCATCCAGGCTGCCGATTGAAACCTCAGCCATCTTGATGAGCTGTCCCCTGGTGTCCAGCAGGAGCGCCAGGAAATACTCTTTCTTTTTGCCTCTCAACCTACCCTTCACCAGAGCAGCCACCTCATCAGGATTCTTCAGTGATAGCGTGGTGGCACTGCCCTGGTAGCTCTCAAGCCGGTTCGCCAGCTCAAAGGCGGCCTTAATCTGGGCGGCTTTTGCCGGGCCAATCCCCTTCACCTGGGCCAGCTCTTCTACCGAAGCACCGGCCATCCCTTTCAGGCTACCAAACTGGCTGAGCAGCCGTTGCGCCGTCACCATCACCGATTCACCGGCAATGCCACGGCCCAGCAAAACAGACAGAATCTCCGAGGCGGATAGAGCTTCGGCACCGCATCTTTGCAGCCTCTCTCGCGGTCGCTCGGAAAGAGGCAAATCACGAATAGTGAAGGACTTTCTTACCATCTCCTCATCCAGTCCCACCTCTCCAGAGCGAAACCCAGTACCAGGAGAACTACTGTCATCATTGCAGCCAGCGCCGGCACCAGTGGGTTGACGCCTGCTACCGGTTGAGGCTCAGCCTTATTCAGGTAATCCCGCCACAGGATATTCAAGCCATCCCGGTCAAAATCATACACTTTGACCAGAGCTGCGTCATAACTACTACCCTGACGAAAGGTATCCAGAAGCTCAAGCATCTTGCTTCGCCCATACTCGGTGACAAGAAATTCTACAATACTACGACTCTCCGCATAAGAGAGGTAGGATTGCCCGGCATAAGCTGAAAACGGGCTTGACAGGCTTCGTACCGAGATAAGCTTATCGCCAGCTATCGACTCATCCAGAAAGGCAAGGAAACCAGGGTCAAGAGGACCTTCAACATACATCGCCAAACCTTCATCAAGCCAGTTGGGCAGTCCTCCATAAGGATTAAAGGTCATCTGGTGGACCACCTGATGGGTCAACTCATGGGCAACCGCCCGTTTCCCCCAGACAAGTTCAGTGGGGGCGATACCAATGGCAATAGTATTATAGCGATAAAAGGCCACACCACCAGCCCACTCTTGCGGGAAAATCAATGCCCCCTGTAAATCCCGGCTATCCGCATAGACATATATCTCGACCGGATTTTTCAGATACGCTCCGGTATCTGCACCTAACCGGGACAGTGCCTGCTGCGCCGCCAGCATTATCTCCCTGGCAAAAGCCGCTTCCCCCCGGTACCAGTAAATAGTGACGCCGTTCTCAGCTAAGCTGCGCCAGGAATAACGCTCATCATCAAAGCGGAAACGGACTACCGCCGATTCAGTTTTCTTGCCACTGATATCTCTCACTGTCCACCAGTAATCCACGACCGACCCTGGGGGTAGGCCGCCTATTTTCCTCATATCCCAGCTCCATTGAACATCAACACTGGTCGCAGGCATAAACTGGATATGGGACTCGCTAATCACCCGGGCATAGCTTTCCTGCTCAACAGAGTAGTGCAAGCGAATCTCGCTAATCACCACTTCACTTTTGGCGGACAGGCTGAAGATAAGCTTAAGGGGAAACTCGGACACCGCCGAGCTGGCTAATACTACTGGCCCCTCATCTGCCCGGATAATAGCCGGGTTCAGCAGGAAGAGGAAAAGGCCGGCAATCAGCCCCGCCAGACTGGCTTTTCTAGTCATCTTCCTTACCTATTTGAGACCTGAGATAAGCCGTGATAAAACCATCCAGCTCTCCCTCCAGCACCGCCTCGGCATTGCCAGTTTCATAATCAGTGCGGTGGTCTTTTACCAGCTTATAGGGATGGAGGACATAGCTTCTTATCTGATTACCCCAACCCGCGGAGAGATGCTTTCCTTTGAGCTTGGCCCTTTCCTCCTCTCTCCGGGTCAGCTCCAACTCAAGGAGGCGGGACTGAAGTATCTTCAAGGCAATTTCCTTATTCTGGTGCTGAGACCGCTCGCTCTGACAGGTAACCACCAGCCCGCTGGGGAGATGGGTAATTCTGACAGCGGTGCTTGTCTTTTGCATATGCTGTCCTCCCGGCCCGCTCGACCGGAAAAAGTCGATTTTCAAATCATCCGGCCCGAGTTTTACATCAACCCCAATCTCAGCCTCTGGCATCAGCTCAACGAGAGCGAAGGATGTATGCCGGGCATGGTCAGAATCGAACGGAGAAAGGCGAACCAGCCGGTGCACCCCATGTTCTGATTTCAGGTAGCCATAGGCATATTCACCGCTGATTAAAATGGTGGCACTTTTTATCCCCGCCTCCTCACCGGGAGAAGTATCCAGTACCTCAGCTTTCCAGCCACGCCGCTCCGCCCAGCGCAGGTACATTCTCAACAGCATTTCAGCCCAATCCTGGGACTCGGTACCACCGGCCCCGGCATGAAGCGTCAGCAGGGCACTCCTGGCATCATACTCACCACTGAAAGCCATCTCCAGTTCCAGGTCATCAAGCTGGACAACCAGTGTATCTACTTCTTTACCAAGCTCTTCCCGAAAAGACACATCCTCTTCCGCCAGGGGAAGAGCTTCAGCAGCATCATTCACCCTCTTCTCCAGGCCCCGCCACTTCTGCACTACCTTCCTATGCTCCGCCAGTTGCTTCATGACATGCTGGGCCTCGCTCTGGTTCACCCAGAAGCCAGGGCCGGCAGATTGCTTTTCCAGGCGGGCAATTTCTGCTTCTTTCCCGGTAATGTCAAAGATGCACCAGTGCCGCGGTAATTCTATCCTGCAGCCCTTTTAATACATCTCCCAGCTCTGACATTGATTACCTCCTCTAAAGCATGCCTGCTTTTTCTATCTTCAGATTCCCGCCGGCAGCCAGATGAGCCAGCCGCAGCGGTTCGGGTAACCGGTAGCCCCGGCAACATGCCAGTACCCAGTAGACCGCCGTTTTGAGGTCTACCTTGTGACCGATAGAAACATAAACCGGTTTTATCCCGAACCTGGTACGCAGAGCTACGCCGATAATCTCGCACTTGTCCATCATTTCGGCGTAGCTGCCCGGCTCGGCTCCCGGTGTCTCGTTACGACCACAAAGCACGGATTTAGCGCAGCCGATTGTCGGCGTATCCAGAAAGAGACCGAGGTGACAGGCAAGCCCGAAGCGCCGGGGATGAGCCATTCCCTGGCCATCCACCAGGACGACATCCGGCGTAATACTGAGCTTCTCAAAAGCGGCCAGGGTCAACGGTGACTCCCGGAAGGATAAAAGGCCGGGGATATAAGGGAAGTCCAGCCTCCCTTGAACTACACCCGTTTCGACCAGTTTAAGCTCAGGGTAGCTTAAGACCACCACGGCGCCGGTAGCAATTGCTTTACCTCTACCCACTGCCAGGTCAACCCCGGCAATAAAGCGGGGAGGGGTAACCTCTGCCGTCATCGTCACCTGCGCGGCTAGCTGATGCTGTAGAGCCAGCGCTTCCGAGATACTAAGCTGCCAGCTATGTAGTTTTTTCACTCTCACACTCTGAATTATACCGATTCTCCATCTCCCTTGACAAATTCCTATTACCAAGTGTCTCATATATAGTTTGTATACATTCAATAACCGTCATTCCAGCGTAGGCTGGAATCAAAGGGAAGGGTGGTATCTGGATTCTGGCCTTCGCCAGAATGACATGCTTCTATTTGAATAGCATCACTCATGCCCTGGGTTCGTTCTATAATGAGACGATTAGTAATTAATGAGAACCGGAATATGCTACTCAACAACCTTTCTGCAAATGCTATTGACAGCCGACTAAGTAATAGCGCATAATATCCCGTGATGAGGAGAGATAATGGTAAAGATTAGATTGCGCCGTGTCGGCGGCAAGAATAAACCGAGCTACCGTGTCGTGGTAGTGGATTCAACGACATCTCGTAATGGGGCATTCATCAGTATTATTGGCCACTTTAGCCCGCTCACCGAGCCGGAAACAGTGGTCATTGATGAAGAACAGGCATTACACTGGCTCCGGCAAGGAGCTCAGCCCACGGCTACCGCCACCAGGCTACTCACCAAAACAGGTGTGATGGCAAAGTTCAAAACAACCAAGGAGAGTACATGAAGGAACTAGTTGAGTACATCGCCAAATCAATCGTGGATGCTCCCGGTGAAGTGGTAGTGACCGAAGAAGAAGACGAGCACGGCATCACCATCAAGCTCCAGGTAGCCGATAATGATAAGGGGCGAGTTATCGGTAAGCAGGGCAGGATTGCCGAAGCGATGCGTACCCTGGTCAGGGTAAAAGCGGCTAAGGCAGGCACCAGAGCCATCCTCCAGATTCTCTAATACCGCCCCGGACACGAAGATTCAACGTTTCAAATCCAGAGAGGCCAGTTCCTCTCAGCTCAGGACAGTTATACTTGTTTTCCCTCCAACTCAAATAGAAGCTCCTCACTCTGACAAAGGCCAGAATCCAGATACCACCCCGGACTCCAGCCTGCGCTGGAATGACGGCCACTGAATGTATCTGGACTATGATGAAACCTTAGGCAACTCACTTTTGGAAATACACTGGCTGGGTCGCCTGGCTTTTTCGAGGATTGAACCGACTGTCACCGGGAAATATCTTTTTCCCGCTTTTCCAATCTGGTTTCCAGCTCTTTTTGACGTACTACCAGTGTCAGGTCACTGCGCGTTTTTTCCAGAACACCACGCACCATATCGGTAGTGCGGCGCAGCCCGCCGGTGATAGCATCGGGGAAGTCCATGGTGACCAGCACATTATAGATATCATCCATTGCCGCCAGTAGCTCTTCACCACGGGAAAGGTCGCCATGCCTCATACTGTCCAGAAGGTAGCGGCGCAGCTCACCCACCGCTTCACCCAGCCCATTGAGATAAGCAGCAAGGTCTACCTCCAACTCATCCGGGTCAGGCAGTGGCCTTCCGGTGACCAGGGCCAGCGTGATTCTTCCCTCGGCATACTCCTTCTGGGCATCACGCAGAAAGCCGGTATTGCCGCTTTCAAAGCCGCCGGCTAAAGCCCTCTCCGCTTCATCAACAAGATTGCGGGCCGAGACAAGAGATTCCTCTGCCTGCTGGAACTCCTGGCGGTGCACCGCACGAATGGCGTGGCTTGAATAGCGGATAACTTCACGGCAGAGAGGCAATGCCTGTTCCCTGGCAGCATCCTTGGCGGATAGACCCTGCCGGATACGTTCGGCAATCGAATCCAGTTTTTCCGTTAATATACTCATTTTAGTTGTTTAAGAACGTCCAGCATTTGCCGGGCGGCTGCTTCCGGTAACTCAGCCCCGGCGACAGCAGAGATAACCGCCAGGGAGAGAGCACCGGCAGCGATAACATCAGCGGCATTACGATGGGTAATACCGCCAATGGCTACCAGCGGTACGGTGATTTCCTGCCTGACCTGGCGCAGCCTTTCCAGGCCGACGATAATATCCGTTTCTTTAGAGGGGGTGGGGTACACAGGGCCAACGGCGATATAGTCCGCCCCGTCAGCCTGGGCTGCTATTGCTTGCTCTACCGTGATTACCGAGACGCCTAATATTTTACCCATGGGCAGCAACTGGCGGGCTATTTTTGCCGGCAGGTCATCCTGCCCGACATGCAGTCCATCGGCATCGACCGCCAGGGCGACATCAAGGTAGTCGTTGACAATAAAAAGCACACCGCGCGCGGTGCACAAGTCCTGAAGCTCCTGGGCGATGGGTAGCAACTCCCGCCGACTCAGCAGCTTATCGCGCAGCTGGATAGTGGTCGCCCCACCGTTGATTGCCTGGTTGGCCACCTCAACGTGAGGACGTCCCTTCAGCGCCGGTGTGTCGATAATCACGTATAGCCCGGGGAGGTGCTTTAGCTTCTCTTGACCGAGTAGCCCGGCCAGCAACCTCTGCTCGATGGTGTAAAGGCTAAACCGGGCCTGTTTGAACTTCGCCCCGTCTAACTGGCTAATATTGCCGGGGAGCTTCGCCAGCTCTTCCAGAACTCGCAGCGATTCCTGTACCCGACGAGCGTTAGCCACCACTACCAACGGAAGTTCTCTTTCCTTGTCGACAGGAGCTTTAATATCAGCCCCAACATCACTGATGGAGTTACGCGACTGCAGAAGCTGCTGCTGGAACGGCCAGTCACCTTCTACCAGCTGATGACGCATGGCCTTCAACTCGTGCGTCAGCACGGCATCATCGAGAATAAACCGGGCGATATCTTCAATAAGGCGGAGCCCTTCACCAGCCCGGTCAAGATTGGCATCGATAATACGTAATGTCGCTTCCGGTAAAGTCATTTAAGCTCACTCTGGAAGGTTTTCAAAGCTAGCCCATTTTAGCACAGCCCGGCGGAAGGGTAAAGCACTGGCTCTCCAGAAGCTGGTAAGAAAAAAGGAAGGGCAAGCTGGTTAGCTTGCCCTTCGCCGATATCCGTATCACTCTAGCCTACTGTATCGCTGCCAGAGCATCAACCAGACCAGAGCCATAGAGACTGTCTTTACCGGCAGTGGCATCAGGAGCCACTTGCTCTGCCGTATTTTCCAGCTTATTCTGGACTTCCGCTGGGTCCCATCTGCCATTGCTATTGGAATCCCACCCGGTGACCGGTCTTGTTAGCACCAAAGCGACGGTACCGGTAACATGAGGGGCAGCCATGGAAGTACCGCTCAGCGTAGCATAGGTTGAACCCTTATAGGTTGAGTAAATACTAACTCCGGGCGCGGTCAAATCAACTTCCGGCCCGCGCGAAGAGAAGTAGGCGATAGTGTCCGTATTATCGATAGCAGATACCGCAATTACCTCGGGGAACCTGGCCGGGTAGTTCACCGTATTGCCACCCGGGCCGCTATTGCCGGCGGCAGCTACCTGGACAATTCCTGCCGCATTTACTCTCTTCACCGCCGCTTCAAAAGAAGCGTTGTAGGCACTGGTACCAAGGCTCATATTGACTACCTGGATGCCATTGCTGATGCTCCAATCCAGTCCTTCGATAATATCGGAGAGGTAGCCCGAACCGTTGCGGTCTAAAACCTTAACTGCATAAAGATCGACATTGGAAGCAATACCAATCACCCCGATAGTATTGTTAATTGCGCCCACAATCCCGGCCACATGAGTACCATGACCGTTATCATCTTTGTAGCTTTTCGTGTAGCCGACCGCGCTCATGCCACCCTTGATATTGCCCTGCAAATCAGGGTGTGTCACATCAATGCCGGTATCAACAATAGCCACTTTAATGGGGTCAGCCGTGGTTATTCCCCAGGCTAAATCAGCATCAATCCGGTTCACCCCCCAGGTCAAAGTCTCGGGTGGTTGGGCCGGTGCTCGTTTAGCTAAAGCCTCAACAATGATGTCATCGTCCACCCTTAGCACTTCTGCTCTGGCCAGTAGCGCTTGCTCAGCCGCCTTTGAGGGCAGGTAGACGGCCATACCCCCAATCAAATCCAGGTTCTTAATCTTGACACAGCCCAACTTCTGGACAATCTCATCCCGGGCAGCTTCATTAACAAACTGGGGGTTAAAAACCACAATCTTCCTTACCTGAACCGCTTCAGCCTTGATGGCGTTACCAGTCAAACCCAAAACTAATACTGCAACCAGAAATGCCGAGAGAAACACGCTTCCTTTCATTAGCTTCCCGCCTCCTCCACTGGCCTCCATCATTTATATAAAGAAAAGGAACACCAGATTACCAATATTATACCATTTATACTCATTTCCCGTCAAACTCTTTTACTCAAGGTTGATTGCTTATGGTTGAAGTTGGTAAAAACCTCACCCCCTGTCCCCTTCCCTTGCGAAGGGAAGGGGACAGGGGGTGAGGTGAGGAGGTCAACCAAAACCGAACAGAACCTTACTCAATATTAGTTATCAAAGCATTACGACTACTTTGGCTAGCTTCTCTGTCTCAAAACTTCATACATAACGACGGCAGCAGCCACCGAAGCATTAAGCGAGGCGATTTTCCCTTTCATCGGGATAAGCGCCAGAGAGTCGCATCTTTTTTTGACCAGGGCGGATAATCCCTGCCCCTCACTACCGATGACGATAGCGGTGGCTAATCTGAAATCGACCCTGGTGTAATCAAGACGGCCGGCCAGGTCAATGCCGATTACCCAGATATTGTTCTTCTTAAGCGTTTCTATCGTCTGGGAGATATTGGTTACCTGGGCTACCGGCACGTACTCTACCGCACCGGCGGAGGCCTTGATTGCGGCTGGCGTCAGACCCACTGCCCTTCTCGACCTTATAATCGCCCCGTGAACACCGGTAGCTTCGGCGGTTCTCAAAATTGCTCCCAGGTTATGCGGGTCCTCGATGCCGTCAAGAACGACAAAAAACGGTGGCTCGTTCCTTTCTTTGGGGATGGCCAGCATGTCATCCAGGGACACATATTCCCTGGCCGCGGCATAGGCAATAACTCCTTGATGGGTATCGGTTGTGCTGGCTCTATCGAGGGATTGCCTATCGGCATACTCCACGGTGATGCCTTTGGCTTGAGCCAGCTTCATGATGTCGGCGACAATACCGTAGCTCGGCATGTTCCGGGCAAGGCATATTTTATCGATGGCGCGGCCCGCCTTCAGGGCTTCGATAACCGGGTTTCGCCCGGCAATAATGACCACCATTTGCCGACAAGTATAGACCAATATGACACCGGCTTCAATAGCCGGTTAACAGGGAACAATCTGGTAAGAGGGGGTTCCACCTCTCATACTTTTACTCCCACTTCTCCGTTCAAGGGGAGGGGTTTTTGGAGGATAATGCCCACTGTTAGCCCTCTTAAATTTCCAGTTGACAGTGGTGGGGATGTGGGTTAGAATTAAAGGCGTTGTTTGTGGAAGAGGAGGGTTGGTAATGATTGAGATGAGTATTGACAGCATCCGCGTTAGTTTGATGAACTACCAGCGGGTGGTGATTTTAAAAGAGAAAATGGCTGACCGTTACCTGCCCATCTGGATTGGCCCGGCTGAAGCGGATGCGATTGCGATAAAATTGCAGGGTGTCAATGTCCCCCGGCCTTTGACTCATGACCTGCTGCGCTCGGTCATTAATACCCTGGGGGCTTCAGTCAATTTTATCGTCGTGAATGACCTCAAGAATGATACCTTCTTCGCTAAAATTATGCTTGACGTCGATGGTGGGCAGATGGAGGTTGACTCCCGCCCCAGCGATGCCTTGGCCCTGGCGGTAAGGGTGGAAGTGCCAATCTATGTTGAGGAAACCGTCATGGATAAAGCCGGTATTCTGCTGGATAAAGAGACCGGTAAACCGATTGCTGAGGAAGAGGGGACGGACAGCGGCGGCCGCAAGGTCAGCGAAGACGAGATGAAGAGGATGTCGGCTTTCCGCGAGTTTATTGATAACCTTGATTTGGATGACTTTGATAAGCATAAATCTTAAGCGAGCAAGCTTTGACCGGGGATTCTTACCGGTTTGGCAGGATGGTCATCAGGAGCATCTGCTTAGCCTTTACGGGCTGAAGCAACTGTAGAGTTAGTAATAAAAGCCCTATATGTATTGTAGGGCTTTTTAATAACCAGAGGGAGGTTATTATCGGCCAGATGAGATAGGCTCGTGTGGCGACGAGCAGTGCCACCAACTTGTAGAGGGCATCTTGAAATAAGCCGGCAGATTTGTTATGCTGCTAGCGGCATGAAGAGGTGGGAAGCGGCTTTTCGGCTGATTGGGGTAGGGTGGTATGTCGCCCTCTGCATCCTGATGGGTGTCGCCGGTGGCCGCTGGCTGGATGAAAAACTGAATACCAAACCACCTTTTCTGGTGATAGTTGGCCTGATTCTGGGAATTATCATTGCTTTCTATGGTGTGTACCGAATGATTCTCCCCAATATTAATAGAAAAGATAACAATAAGAGGGAGAGCTAGTGCCGAAGAAGAAGGGCTTGCTCGGTTGTTCCTTTCCTCTGGTCATCGGCATTGTAGCGGTTGTCCTCGTACTCCTGGTGGTTGGCTTTATCAGTGGCCCGCTGGGTAAGAGCCTGTTTGGAGATATAGGCTTGCCTCCCTGGCTCGGCGTGTCCCAGCCGCATCCTGAGCTACCGGCGGAGACCGTTTTTCATCTCTTCGACTTTCCTATCACGAACAGCGTTGTCGGGGCCTGGTTTACTATCATTGTCCTGGTCGGCTTTTCCTGGGCGGTTACCCGCCGGCTAAAGCTGGTACCGGGGAGATTACAGGCCTTCCTGGAGTTTATCATCAGTGCACTACTCGGCTTTTGCCAGAGTGTCGCCGGGGAGAAGAACGGACGCCGTTTCTTTCCGATAGTAGCAACCATTTTTCTTTTTGTTGCCTTTAATGCCTGGCTGAGTCTTCTTCCGGGCTTTGGCTCGATATTGATTCATACTGCTGAGGGCGAGACGCATCTGCTGCGGGGAGCTAATACCGATATTAACGTACCCCTGGCTCTGGCTCTGGTTTCCTTTGTTTTTGTGGAGTACTTTGGTTTTAAGACACTGGGGGTTCGCTACGGCAGCAAGTTCCTCAATATCGGCCAGTTTACAAACGGCCTGCGTCTACTTTTTAAAGGTAATCTTAAGGGTGGCCTGAATGGGCTATTTCTCGGCATCATCAATATGTTCATCGGTATTGTTGAAACACTCAGTGAGTTCATCCGTATCATTAGTTTTACCTTTCGTCTTTTTGGGAATATGACCGCCGGCGAAATACTCCTGCTGATGGTAACCTTTCTTATTCCCTTTGTTGTCTCGGTAGTCTTTTACGGGCTTGAGCTTCTGGTCGGCTTCGTCCAGGCCCTTATCTTTGGCGGCTTGACCCTGATATTCCTGACTCTGGCGGTGGCTTCTCATGGTGGACATGAAGAAGCCACACATAATCATAATTAAGAAAGGATAAAAAAGGAGGTATAGAATGGATCCAGAAGTAATGAAGATGTTGGCGGTGGGGATGGCTGCTGGTCTCGGCATGCTGGGGCCGGCAATAGGACTTGGTCTTATTGGCTATGGGGCTTTGACGGGAATATCCCGTAATCCTGAAGCCAGTGGACCGATATTGACCAACATGATATTGGTCGCTGCCTTCACCGAAGCTCTCGGTATTTATGTCCTGATTGTTGCCATCATCCTCGCGATGATTGTGTAATTGTGGACACCCTAAACCTAACGATATTTGACAGGGGGTAGTTATGGGACAGGAAAGTATACCCATATCAGTTGCGATTATTGTCGCCTCAGCGATTATCGCCGCAGCGTTTCTGGTTGGCATGGTCATCCTCGCTGTAATCCCTTAGCAAAGTGATTCGACGGTAATTCGGGGAGGACTAGAATGGAAGGTTTGGCCGGACTTGGCATCAATCTGCCAGCATTGATAGCGCAGGTTGTCAATGTTGTTATCCTCTTTGGACTGCTTTACCTGGTAGCCTATAAGCCGGTACTGAAGATGCTTGATGAGCGCTCCCGGCAGGTAAAAGAAAGCATGGCACAGATAGAGCATATCAAGGAGCGGGATGCTCAGGCTGAGGAAGAGGCTAAAAAGCGGATTGAGGCTGCCAGCAAGGAAGGGCAGGAGCTGATTGGCCGGGCGGTGCGTACCGGCGAGGAAGTCAGGCGGCAGGCTCAGGCGGAGGCGAAAAAAGAAGGTGAGTCTCTGGTTACCCGGGCGCGGGCAGAGATTCAACGAGAGCGCGACGACGCGATTACCGAGCTACGCCGGGAGTTTGCCGAGCTAACCATATTAGCTGCGGAGAAGGTTATCCAAAAGACGCTGGACAAGGAAGCACACCGCCAGCTTATTGAGAAAACGCTAGAGGAAAGCAGTAGCCTGAGAAAAAGCTAGTAATATTCGGGAGATATCGTGGCCAGAAAAGCTTATGCCCGGCGCTATGCACAGGCAGTGTTTCTAATCGCCCGGCAACGGGGCGAGCTAGATAGATGGCAGTCTGACCTGGGCAAGATTGCCCGACTGGGTGAGGATGCGGCATCGGTTGCTTTGCTGGAGAATCCGAAAATTCATTTTAACGATAAAATCAAGCTTCTCTCCGGGCAATTCAGCGAGGTGAACCCATTGGCTCTCAACCTGGTTTACCTGCTGATTGCCCGAGGGCGGTTGACGATGGTTGCCGGTATTGCTGATGAATACCAGCGGCTCCTCGATAGCTACCATGGTATTGAGCGGGCTGAAATTACTACGGCCGTCCCCCTTGATGATGAGGGCAAGCGAAAGTTGGCGGAGCGTCTCTCCGGTATCATGGGTAAGCAGGTAGTTATCAACTCGGAGGTAGACGCCAGGCTGCTGGGTGGGATTGTGGCCCGGGTGGGGGGTAAGCTATTGGATGGCAGTACCCGTACCCGGCTGGAGGCGCTAAAACGGCAGATAAGTGGTGCGGGGGGATAATCAGGGAACTTGAGAGGGAAAGTATCCATCTCCCTGGATTACTTCTTCCTCTCTGACCAAGGAGAGGAAGACCAAATTGGGTGAGGTAGATAGATGACAACAAGAGGACAGGATATCGTTTCGGTAATCAAACAGCAAATTGAGCAATTCGGCGGTGCAACCACCATGGTCGATATCGGCACGGTGATTGAGGTGGGGGATGGCATTGCCCGTATCCATGGTTTAACCGCGGCCAAGTATAATGAACTGCTCCAGTTCCCCAAGGGCGTCATGGGTATTGCCATGAACCTGGAAGAAGAAAGTGTGGCGGCGGTTATCCTCGGTGACTATACCAGTATCAGGGAAGGGGACGAGGTAAGGTGCACCGGCCGTATCGCTGAGGTACCCGTCGGTGCTGCCCTTATTGGCCGGGTCGTTGACCCGCTGGGCCGTCCTCTGGATGGTAAAGGTGCCATCAAGACGGATAAGACCAGACCTATCGAAAGAATAGCTCCTAACGTCGCCCAGCGCCAGCCAGTGAGAACCCCGGTGCAAACCGGGATTAAAGTTGTCGATAGTCTGGTTCCTATCGGGCGCGGACAGCGAGAGCTGATTATCGGCGACCGCTCTACCGGCAAAACAGTGCTCACCCTGGATACCATCATCAATCAGAAGGGTGGTGACCTCATCTGTATTTATGTCGCCATCGGGCAGAAGGCATCCAAGGTAGCACGGCTGGTGGCAACACTGGAGCAATACGGAGCGATGGAGCATACCATCGTCGTGGCAGCTAATGCCGCTGATTCGGTTGCCCTGCAATACCTGGCTCCTTATGCCGGATGTGCCATGGGCGAAGAGTTCATGGAGCAAGGCAAGGATGCCCTGGCCGTCTATGATGACCTTTCCAAACATGCCTGGGCTTACCGCCAGCTTTCTCTTTTACTGCGCCGTCCGCCGGGACGTGAAGCTTACCCCGGAGACGTTTTCTACCTGCATAGCCGTCTGCTGGAAAGAGCCGCCAGATATGCTGATGAGTTTGGCGGTGGCTCACTTACCGCCTTACCTATTATCGAAACGCAGGCCGGTGATGTGTCCGCCTATGTTCCCACTAATGTTATCTCCATTACCGATGGCCAGATTTACCTGGAATCAGACCTTTTCAATGCCGGTCAAAGGCCGGCCTTAAACGTTGGTTTGTCCGTCTCCCGTGTGGGTGGTTCCGCCCAAACCAAGGCAATGAGGCAGGTGGCGGGCAGGCTCAGACTGGATTTATCACAGTACCGGGCGCTGGCAGCCTTTGCCCAGTTTGGCGCCTCGGAACTGGATGCGTCTACCCGGGCACAGCTTGACCGGGGACAAAGAACAACCGAAGTGTTGAAGCAAATCCAGTATACCCCGATGCCGGTAGAGAAACAGGTGATGATTCTCTATTGTGCCGTTAACGGCTACCTGGATGACATACCGGTAACTCAGTTGGCCACTTTTGAATCTAACTTCCATCGTTCTATGGAAGCGAATCACCCTGAAATCGGCCAGACCATTGCCAAAACCAAGGAGCTGGTTACTGAGACGGAGGAGAAGTTAAAGGCAGCTATCCTCGAGTTCAAACAGAGTTTCAAGGGATAAGAAGGGACGAAATCTCCCCTTTCTAAAATCCTCCCGTCTTCCACGCTGAAAGAGGAAGGAGATAAAAGGGGCAGGATTATCAATACTAAGAGGATGTGGTCAATACGGAGAAGGAAGAGATTGACGCAATGTGGGAGCGTATCCGGGCACTGGAAGAGAACCAGCTCAGAGTTTCCAAGGAGCTAGCTTTGCAAAGTATGTTTTCGGCCCGAACCCAGGTTGGCTTCATGTCCGTGCTAAGGCATCAAGATGAGTTTTTTGATTCATATATCAGCCCGAAGCTGAAACAGGCAGCTCAGGAGCTTGCCAGCGCTCAGAGTATTGATGAAGTGGTCGAACTGATGCGTAAGTTTTGTGGTGATTGTATGGATTTCTCCGGCTCGCTCAGGTAATGTGAAATATGGCTAACATCCGTTTAATTCGCCAGCGCATACGTGGTGTGCAAAACATTGCCAAGATTACCCGGGCAATGGAGATGATTGCTACCTCGAAGATGAGAAAAGCCCAGGAACGCGGCCTGGCCGGACGGCCTTACGCTGAGAAAATCAGGCAGGTAATTGCTGACCTGTCCGCCTTGCCTCAGGCAGAAGCGGCACCGCATCCCTTACTCCAGCGGCGCCCGGTATCTCGCATCGCCATCGTGCACATCACCCCTGACCGTGGTTTGTGCGGTGGCCTTAATGCCGGTATCAACCGCAGGGCGACCGGTTTTGTCCTGGAGCATAATGTACCAACCAGCTTTATTTGTATTGGTCGTAAGGGTCTGGAGTTTATGAGACGGTACTCACGCGATGTCCGGGCTGAGTTCACCGGGCTTGGTGATAAACCGAGCTTAATTGATACTCTACCCATCTCCCGTATCATCATTGATGATTATAGCAATGGTCTTATTGATGCGGTTTATCTCAGTTACTCTCAGTTTATCTCTACCATGGCACAGAAAGCAGTGGTAGTCCCGGTATTGCCAGTTGAACCGGCGGTGATACCCAGGGCACAAAATGTAGATTATATCTATGAGCCTGGCCCGGCAACAGTGCTGGCCGGACTGTTACCACGCTTTGTGGAGATGCAGATTTACCACGCGATTCTCGAATCTATCGCCAGTGAGCAATCCGCCCGCATGGTGGCGATGCGTAATGCTACTGATAATGCCAGCGAGCTTGTTGGTGACTTAACTCTGGTGTACAACAAAGCTCGCCAGGAAGCAATTACCAAAGAGCTTCTCGATATTAGCGGCGGAGTAGCCGCGCTGACTTAAGCTGGAGGAGGAACTTTATGGCCAAGGGTAAGGTAGTCCAGGTAATTGGTACGGTGGTTGATATTGAGTTCCCACCGAACGAATTACCGGCGCTTTTCAATGCCATCGATATCATCACCACGGATGGTCACAAGATTGTGCTTGAAGCTCAGGAGCACATCGGGAATAACTGGGTGCGCTGCCTGTCTTTCCTGCCGACCGAAGGTCTGGAAAGAGGCGCCGAAGCCATCGATACCGGAGCATCTTTGAGCGTTCCGGTAGGTAGAGCCTGCCTGGGGCGATTGTTTAATGTTCTGGGTGAGCCTCTGGATACGGTCGGGGAGGTAAAAGCTACCGAGAAATGGCCGGTGCATCGTCCCGCACCGACGCTGGAAGACCAGAAAACCACCACCGAGATACTGGAGACGGGGCTAAAGGTGGTTGATTTGATTACCCCCTTTACCAAGGGTGGCAAGGTGGGCGCCTACGGCGGTGCCGGGGTGGGTAAGACGGTTATCATCATGGAGCTTATCCGCAATATTGCTACCGAGCACGGTGGTTTTTCGGTTTTTACCGGCATCGGGGAAAGGTCTCGTGAAGGCAATGACCTCTGGCTGGAAATGAAAGGCTCGGGCGTCATCGATAAGACGGTCCTCGTCTTCGGTCAGATGAACGAGCCGCCGGCAGTCCGGCTGCGTATCGGGCTGACCGGATTGACCATGGCGGAGTATTTCCGTGATGTCGAGGGTCAGGACGTTTTGCTCTTTATTGATAATATCTACCGCTATACCCTGGCCGGTATGGAGGTATCGGCACTACTGGGCCGGATGCCTTCCGCCGTGGGTTACCAGCCAACCCTGGCCACCGAGGTTGGTGAGCTGGAGGAAAGAATTACCTCCACCAAGAAAGGCTCGATAACTTCGTTCCAGGCAGTTTATGTCCCCGCGGATGACTACACCGACCCCGGCGTGGCCACCACCTTTGGTCACCTCGATGCCGTGGTAGCACTGGAGCGGTCGATTGCCGAGCAGGGCTTATACCCGGCGGTCGACCCGTTAACCTCGACCTCCCGTATACTTACCCCTGACGTTGTCGGTGAGGAGCACTACCAGGTGGCACGGGGCGTACAGCAGGTGCTACAACGCTATAAAGACCTCCAGGATGTCATCGCCATCCTTGGCATCGAAGAGCTGAGTGAAGCAGATAAGCTCAGTGTGGCGAGAGCTCGCCGGATACAAAGATTCCTGTCGCAGCCAATGTTTGTGACCGAGGTTTTTACCGGCCGCCCGGGGAAATATGTACCGGTAAAGGAGACCGTACGCGGCTTCAAGGAGATTCTGGAAGGCAAGCACGATGATATACCGGAGCAGGCCTTCTATATGGCTGGCACGATTGATGATGTGGTAGAGCGGGCAAAAAGCCTGAAGGTATAGAACAATGGGTTTAAATCTTGATATTGTTACCGCCGAGAAGGTGGTCTACTCCGACGAAGTAGACATCATCATCGCCCCTGGAGTTGAGGGTGAGCTGGGCATACTGCCTCATCATACCCCACTGATGACGATATTACAGCCCGGCGAGTTGCGGTTGAGGAAAAGCGGGGAGGAGCTATCACTGGCGATTAGTGGTGGCTTCCTTGAGGTGAGGCCGGACCGGGTTATTGTGCTGGCTGATGCTGCCGAAAGGGCGGAGGAAATTGACCTGGCCCGGGCAGAAGCAGCCAAGAAGCGAGCTCAGGAGCGGCTTACTCATCCCGCCACGGGCGTTGACCTGGCCAGAGCGGAGGCAGCACTGCACCGCTCACTGACGCGACTCCATGTCGCTGAGAAAAGACGGCGGCGAAAAGTCTAGCGGGAGTGCAGCACTAACTTTCTACTCATCAACGCAATCGACCCGGCGACTGCTGACACTTTAAGCTAGAAGCATGTCATTCTGGCGAAGGCCAGAATCCAGGTATCACTCTGCTCCTTGATTCCAGCCTACGCTGGAATGACAGGTATAAGACCTATCCAGACGATTATGGGACACTGATTATGTTAGTCGTTTGGGAAAACCGATCGCCCGCTACGCCTGGCCGTTAAGAAATGGGTTCCCCACGCGCTCATCCCCGATGGTAGTTTCTGGCCCGTGACCCGGGTAGACGATAGTGCTATTCGGTAGTACCATGAGCCTGGTAACAATCCCATCAATGAGCTGCCGGTGACTGCCACCGGGGAAATCGCTCCGGCCAACGCTTAAGTTGAACAAAGTATCACCGCTGAAAAGGATGCCTTCCCCCGCCAGGCAAATACCACCCGGGGTGTGGCCGGGCGTGTGCACTACCAGGAAACGCAACTCGCCAACTTCAATACTATCGCCCCCCTTGAGCAATCGCTCCGGCGGTGGCAAAGCCGGAGACACAGATAAAGAGCCGCCGGAAGGACGCTTCACCTGGAGAGACCGGGCATCATCCCCATGCATTGCCAGTGTAGCTCCGGTGGCCGCTTTCACTTCTCCCAGTGCCCCCATGTGGTCCATATGGGCGTGAGTGAGTACGATTAGCTTTATGTCAAGCGCTAAATCTTTGACCATTTGTAAAATCCAGTTGGCCTCGGCCCCCGGGTCAACTATCATACCTGCCTTGCTTGATTCATCCCCAACAATATAGCAGTTAGTGGCGTAGCTCCCGACTTCCAGCCTTTCAATAATCATTTTACCTTCCGTTCATCTAAAAAAAGATTTACCCGATCGCCTGTTTAGATGGCTATTTTACCATTAATACCAGGCTACCGACAAGCCAAAGAGGGCTCCGTGGCGCTATTTGCCGGGTCACATATAAATCCTGCCCTGGCTCTACCCACAACCTGACTCCTATGCTAGAATATGGTCAGTAGATTGCGTGCCACTTGAACAGGTGGCATGAAGACATTTGCTGGCAAGGAGATGAATAATGAAAATAGACCCGAGAACTTTGACCTCACAGGATTCTTCTCATTTACTGACTGATATCGTTGTCCCGCGCCCTATCGCCTGGGTTTCGACGGTGGATAAGCGTGGCATCTTTAACCTGGCGCCGTTTTCGGCTTACGGCATGATAAGTACCAAACCAATGGTAGTCGGCTTTGCCGTCGGCGCCAAAAGAGACGGTCAGAAGAAAGACACTCTCAACAATATTGAGTGGAGCCGAGAGTTCGTTATCAATGTTGTCACCGAAGAGATGGCCGAAGCAATGAATACTACCTCAGCCCCTTACCCCAGTAACGTTAGTGAGTTCGATAAAGCCGGACTCACCCCCAGGAAAGCCACACTGGTCAATGCCCCGATGGTAGCTGAATCTCCGGTCAACATGGAATGTCGCGTTCTCCAGATTCTGGAGTTCGGGAAAGACCCTGCCTATAACCTGATACTTGGTGAAGTGCTGCAAGTTCACATTGCCGATGAGTTTTATGACAAGCTCAACCGGCGCGTCTCGGGACTAAACGCAGTTGCCCGGCTCGGTGGAGATGGAGATATGTATTGCCGTACCCGGGACACGTTTCAAATGAAGAGACCCTCCATCGAATAACACTTTGGGCTTGACACTACCCCAGCCTAGAAGCTATGCTATCTCACAGGGTGCTAATTAGTCAGCCTTAAGCCGAGGTGGCGGAAGCCGGTAGACGCGCTAGCTTGAGGGGCTAGTGAGCGATAAGCTCATAGGAGTTCAAATCTCCTCCTCGGCACCACCAATGGCGTGAAGCGCCTCAGCCGGAGTGGCGGAATTGGCAGACGCGGCAGTCTCAAAAACTGTTGGAGCGAAATCTCCGTGTCGGTTCGAGCCCGACCTTCGGCACCACCAGGAAAGATTGCCGAGTTGTGTAGTGGTAGCACGGGGGACTTTGAATCCCTTAGCCCAGGTTCGAACCCTGGCTCGGCAGCCACTAATACTCTCTCAAATCAGGTATTGGCCACGGCTATTGTCCTATCATCGTGACAATGCTATAATGGCACAAATTACGTTTTAATGACGCTAGACGGCTAGCCTGCGTTCAGGTATCCAGTAAAAAGGTAGCTTAAGCAGGCGACAAATAATCAGCAAACAACCGGAGGCGAAGCATGAACAAGGCAGGGAATATGCACTCGGCGTTGACACCTTACCGGGTGCTTGACCTGGTCGATGAGAGTGGTGATTTCTGCACCAAGGTTCTGGCGGCTCTCGGTGCCGATGTTATCAAAATAGAGCCGCCGGGTGGCCACCCGACGCGGCGCATCGGGCCTTTCTACCACAATGAGGTAGACCCGGAAAAGAGCCTGCACTGGTTTAACTATAACCTGAACAAGAGAAGCATCACCCTGAATATCGAATCCGCCAGCGGCCAGGAGCTTTTCAAACGCCTGGTAAAAAAAACTGATTTCCTGGTGGAGTGTTTCCGCCCGGGCTATCTCGATAAGTTAGGGCTTGGCTATTCGTCCCTCAGTGCTATCAACCCTCGCCTCGTGCACACTGCTATCACACCCTTTGGCTCCACCGGTCCCTTTAGCCAGTTCAAGGGTTCTGATTTGATTTCTATGGCTGAAGGCGGATTGATGTTCCTCGTCGGGGATGATGACCGGCCTCCGGTACAGATTACTACGCCGGTACCGTCCATACAGACCGCACTAGAGGCGGTAGCCGCCACCTTAGTGGCACACTGGTATCGTGAGCAGAGCGGAGAAGGGCAGTTTGTTGATGTCTCGGCACAGGAGAGCGTGATGGCGCAAACCCTGCCTCAGACCATGTTCTGGAAAACCCACGGCCTCCTCGCTTCAAGAGGTAACCTTGGACCGAGAACACCGGGTAGACCCACCGGTCTCGGCATTTTTGAATGCCAGGATGGCGGGCTGGTCATTTGTGCTTCCACCATTTTACGAGGCCGGCAGCCGCTAAGGGAGTGGTTAGCCAGCGAAGGAATGGCCGGAGAACTCCTCGACCCAAAATGGGATGGGGTTTTCTTGAAGGGTGCTACAGTGACGAAGGAGCAAAAAGAGTATATTGATAGCCTTTTCCGGGCTTTTGCCCTGAAACACACCAGCCGTGACCTGATGTACCAGGCCCAAAAAAGGGATATCCAGGTAGTCAAGATTCAGAATGTACCCGATGTTATCGTGGACCCGCATCTAAAGGCAAGGGATTACTTTGTGAAGGTGGAGCATCCTGAGCTTGGCGATACCATCACCTACGCTGGTGCTCCCTTTAAGTCTGACGTGATGCCCTGGCAGTACTGGCGACGTGCTCCGTTCATCGGGGAGCACAATGAAGAGATTTACGGTGAGTTAGGTTTGAACAAGCAGGAACTGAGCGCTCTTAAGGAGGGCGGCATTATATGAGCGAACAGCATAAAGATGGCAAGATGGCACTCACTGGAATAAGAATCGTTGATTTTGGTGCCGGAGGTATCGACCCCATTACCACCAGCACTCTGGCTGATTTCGGTGCCGAAGTCATCAAGGTAGAAAGCTATACCAAGTTGGACTTTATGCGGACGGGTGAGTTTTTCGCTGGTGAAGCACGCGACCCTGACCACAACTTCGGCTTCAGCCGTTACAACCAGAACAAGTTCGGGGCGCTCATCAACCTGAAACACCCTAAAGGGGTAGCCCTGGCCAAGAAGCTGGTCAGTGTTAGTGATGTCGTCATCCAGAACTTCAGGGTGGATGTCATTCGCCGGCTCGGTCTCGCCTACGAGCAGCTGCAGGAGGTCAAGCCGGATATCATCTATCTCAACTCTTCTTTCGGCGGTCAGACCGGGCCTTACCGTGGTTTTGGTGGCCAGGGTTTTATCATGGCCGCCCTGGCTGGGCTGGACGATGTTACCGGTTGGCCAGACCGCGGTCCGGTTTCGCCCGGTACGGCCTTCGCCGACCATTATCTTCCCTTCCTGTGGGCGACAGTCATTCTGGCAGCCCTGGAGTTCCGTCGCCGCACCGGCAAGGGGCAGTTTGTTGATGCTTCCAGCTTTGAGGCCTGTCTGGATGTCCTCGATACCGCCATTCTCGATTACAACGTAAACCAGCACGTTCAAACCCGCCGGGGGAATCACCACCAGGCGGCCGCACCCCATGGTGTCTACCGCTGCCAGGGCGAGGAACGGTGGTGTGCTATCGCCGTATTCACTGATGCCGAATGGCAAAGCTTCAGCCGGGTCATCGGCAATCCGGACTGGACGAAACAGGCCAGATTCGCTACCTTGCTGGGAAGAGTAGAACATGCTGACGAGCTTGACCGGCTGGTAGAAAGCTGGACCAGCGGGCAAATTGTAGAGGACGTGGTGCTCAAACTCCAGGCCGCAGGAGTCGCTGCCGGAGTGGTGAAGAATGTGAAAGATTCGTATGTAGACCCCCAGTTGGCTCACCGTGAACACTACTGGAAGCCGGAACAACCGGGTTGGGAATCTTTTACTTTTGAAGCTCCGTCAGCCCGGTTAAGCAAAACACCGCCCCGGTTCATGAGACCGGCTCCCCTGCTGGGGGAGCACAATGATTATGTCTTTTTTGACCTTTTAAAAATGAGCCCGGAGGAATATACCCAGCTGGTAGATGAGAAGGTCATTTACTAAAACGGGGATTTTTTAGCAGCCTCATTCCCTTAGTCCCCTGCGGGGTGAACCCCCTCTTCTGACAGAAGTATGTCATTCCAGCCTGAGCTGGAATGCAGGGGGGGGCACCTGGATTCTGGCTTTCGCCAGAATGACAGCTACTGACAGGAGGGAAGGAGGTCAGGTTGTTAAGCACTCTTCTGGTGTTATATAATACCTAGTATTCATTTATCATTACCATCATCATAAAGGAGAGAATACCGTGATTACAGCGGGTATTGATGTCGGCTCTCAGGTCATCAAAGTCGTCCTGCTCAATGATGGTAAGATTGCTGGTTATTCCGTCTTGAAAGCCGGCTTTGACCTGGCCAAAAGCTCCGAGCAGGCTCTTGAGATGGCTTTGGACAACGCCAAGTTACCTCGCTCTGAGGTAAATCGTTTTATCGCCACCGGCACCGGCCGGAAAGAGGTTCCTTACACCCAGGACAGTGTCCTCGAAATTATTGCCGATGCCAAAGCCGCCATCTGGCTTTCCCCCCAGGTACGCACCATTATTGATATTGGTAACGAACAGGCGCTTGGCATCCGCTGTGACAGTGCCGGTAAGGTCGTCGCCTACGGCAAGAATGATAAGTGTGCCGCCGGTGTCGGAGCCTTTGTTGAAACCGTCGCCCGTGTCCTGGAGGTACCGGCAGAAGAGCTGGGGGAGCTTTCCCGGAAAGCGACTCTGGAGGTTTCCCTGAACTTCACCTGCGCCGTTTTTGCGGAAAGCGAGGTTGTCTCATTAATCCACGCTAAAACGTCCAAAGCGGATATTGCCCGGGCCATTAATGACGCCATCGCCATGCGGGTGAGCGGCATGGTTGGCCGTGTCGGTGTTGAGAAAGAGGTGATGGTCATCGGCGGGGTGGCCAAGAATATCGGCATTATCGACCGGTTGAAGCATCATCTTGGGGTGGATATAACCGTCCCGGAAGAACCGCAGATTGTTACCGCCTTAGGTGCAGCCCTGATTGCCCGGGACTAGAAGGAGGCCCAACATCGTTATCACCGAGTTCTGGAGATGGAAAGAGTATACCTGGAAAGCGGAGAAGGACTGGCATGGCGCGGCGACAATCACGGCTGGAATCGATATCGGCTCAGTCAGCTCCCAGGCCGTTATCGTCGTGAATAATGAGATATACGCTTTCTCCAGCTTACGGACAGGTTCCAATAGCCCGGAAAGTGCGGTAAAGGCAATGAAGGCCGCCATGGACACGGCGGGAATGCAGCAAACCGATGTTCAATACATTGTAGGGACGGGTTACGGCCGAGTAAATGTTCCTTTTGCTCAGCGCACCATTACTGAAATCAGCTGTCACGCCCGTGGTGCTAACTTTCTTAACCCGGCAGTAAGAACCATCCTGGACATGGGCGGGCAAGACTGTAAGACCATCCGCTGCGATGGCCAGGGGAAAGTAACCCAGTTCATCATGAACGATAAGTGTGCTGCCGGTACCGGCCGCGGCATCGAGGGTATTGCCCAGCTCTTGGAGGTTCCCATCGAGGAAGTGGGGCCAATGAGCTTAATGGTGGATACTGACCCACCGCCCGTTTCCACTACCTGCGTTATCTTCGCCAAGAGCGAGGTGATTGGTTTACTCCGCCGGGGATGGAGCAAGCCCGAAGTACTGGCGGCTTACTGTTCTTCGGTAGCACGGCGGGTGAGCAATTTTGTACAACGCCTGGGAGTGGTCAAGGAATTTGCCATCACCGGCGGCATTGCCAAAAATATCGGGGTTGTGACCAGAATCGAAAGAGAACTCGGCGTGAAAGCGGTGGAGATAAAACCTGACCCACAAATCGTCGGTGCTCTGGGGGCGGCTCTTTTCGCCCAGGACCTGTTCCTGAAATCACGCAAGTAACCAAACAAATAAACCATATCCTTTCAGATATGGTTTATTTTCTACTAAAGGCAACGGCTAGCTTTGCCCCTGAGAAACAGCTTTACACAGCCTGGTCACAAGCCACAAAATGCCCCTTGCTTACCTCTTTTAATTGTGGCTCCACCTCAGAGCAACCACCTTTTGACCGGAAGCAGCGCGGATTAAAACGGCAACCCGGCGGCACATTAATCGGGCTGGGCACTTCGCCACGCAGGATAATCTCTTCCCGTTTCACATCAGGATGAGAGGGTAAAGCTGCCGAAAAAAGGGCCAGCGTATAAGGGTGTAACGGGTGCGTAAAGAGTTCCTCACTCTCTGCCAGCTCCACAATCTTACCCAAGTACATCACCCCCACCCAGTGACACATGTATCTCATTGTCCCCAGGTTGTGAGCGATAAGGAGGTAAGATATGCCCAATGCCCCCTGGATATCCTTGAGTAAATTCATCACCGATGCTCGTATCGATACGTCCAGACCGGATACAGGTTCATCCAGCACCACCAGTTGAGGCCGTAACACTATTGCCCGGGCCAGGGCGATTCGCTGGCGCTGCCCTCCGCTGAACTCATGAGGGTAATTATTGTCTGACCCGCTGGCCAACCCTACCTGGCTGATTGCTTCCTTGACCCTATCGTTGACTTCTGATCTATTGGTAACGCCGTTGACGATAAGCGGCTCGCCGACAATAGCACCCACGCGTAATCGGGGGCTGAGTGAGCTAAAAGGGTCCTGGAACATCATTTGCACCGCACGGTGGTATAAGCGGTCTTTTTCTTTACCGTACTTGTTTATATCGTCACCCCGGAAACGTATTGAGCCGGAGGTGGGTTTATATGCCCTGAGGAACATCATGGACGTTGTGGTCTTGCCGCAGCCAGATTCACCGACCAGACCGAAGGTTTCCCCGGCATTAACGCTAAAATTAATACCGTCAACCGCTTTTACATAACCGACTGTTTTCTGGTAAACCACGAAGCTTTTGGTGACCGGGAAATACTTTTTCAGGTTATCAACAACAAATATCGTTTCAGACATACCGCCAGCACCTCACCATATGAGTATCGGAAACTTGTACCTCGGGAGGGAACTCCGGTGAAGTACATTTACCGTCTTTCGCCGTACAGCGAGCCAGGAAAAGACAACCTTGCGGGGGATTGAGCAACGAGGGCGGCTGTCCTTCGATGCTATATAGCCTGTCGACTCTTTCTTCTATCTTGGGCAGTGAGCCAAGCAGAGCCTTGGTATAAGGATGCATGGCGTTATCCCAAGCCTCTTTTACCGTGGCCCTTTCAATAATCTTACCGGCGTACATCACGGCGATGCGGTGACACATCTTGGCAACAATACCCAGGTCATGGGTGATAAAGATAAGGGCCAGGTTCTCCTGACGTTGTATATCCCGCAGCAAGTTCAGATATTGCATCTGAATCGTCACGTCAAGCGATGTCGTCGGCTCATCCGCGATGATAAGCTCCGGACGGCAAGCGATGGCGATTGCCCCCACCACCCGCTGTCTCATCCCACCGCTGAACTGATGGGGGTACTGGCCGACACGGGTTTCGGCAGCAGGGACACCCAGACCATGCATCAGGTGTAGCACCCTGTCTCGCAGCGCCTGTCCTTTGGTATGCTCATGCAGGATAATGCCTTCGCTCACCTGGTTACCAATGGTGAAAACCGGGTTGAGGGCGGTCAACGGGTCCTGCAGTATCTCGCTGATATGCTTGCCTCGATAGCCTCTCATTTCCTTCTCGCTGAGAGTAAGAAGGTCGACGCCGTCAAAGAGTATCTGACCGCCGACGTTTATCCCCGGTTTCGGCACCAGGCGAAGGATGGAAAGAGAGGTGATTGTTTTACCGCAACCTGACTCGCCGACGATACCCAGTGATTCTCCTCTGTCTACCGAGAAGCTGACGTCGTCTACGGCCTTGACGATACCACGCCGTAAAATGAAATGGGTCTTTAGATTTTTTACTTCAAGTAAAGCCATTTTACAACTGCCTCAATCTAGGATCCAGTCTATCTCTCAGCCAGTCACCCATCAGGTTAAAGGCAAACACAGTTAAAGCCAGCGCTACACCGGGGAAGAACGCAATCCACCAGGCGCTGGTAATGTAACCTCTTCCTTCGGATACCATCTGTCCCCAGGATGCAGTCGGTGGTGGTATACCGGCACCAAGGAAGCTCAGGGATGCTTCAAAAAGAATAACCGTACCGATTTGTAGGCTGGAAAGGACCATAAAAGTATTGAAGATGTTAGGAGCAATGTGCACCAGCATGATACGAGCCGGCGAGGCCCCTGACACTTTAGCCTGCAGGATATAATCCTCTTTCATCACGCGCAATGTCTCACCTCGCTGCAACCGCGTCCACCGAACCCACATGGTGGACGTAATCGCCAGGATGACGGTAGCCATACTAGGCCCGAGCGTCATGGCAAAAACGATGGCAAGAAGCAAGGTCGGCAATGACATGATACTATCAACTATCCTCATGACGACAGAACCGAATACTCCCCCGTAATAGCCGGCCATAACACCCAGGGCATATCCGATTCCACCTGCTATGCCGACGCACGAAAACGCCACTACCAGGCTGACTCTGGCCCCAAAGAAGATTCTGGTCAACAGGTCACGCCCCAGAGTGTCCGTACCAATCACATTTGTCCAGTCGCCACCTGGCTGCCACGCTGGCGGTTTCAGCCGGTTGGGCAGGTCTACGGCATAGGGGTTATGCGGGCTAACCAGGGGTGCGAAAATGGCAACAAAGGCCAGCGTAGCCAGGACAATAATCGCAAACCAGGGTAGCCTTCTTAGCTCGCTTACCCAAGCCCGCCGCTTTGGTTTAAATACAGCAACTGTCTGTTCTGCGGTAGCCATTCTTTACCTCACGAGTTTAACCTGATTCTCGGGTCAACATACCCGTACATAAGATCGACAATGAGATTAAGAAAGACGATGAAAATCGACTGCATAATGGCAACTGTCTGAACCAGCGGGTAATCACGAAAAACAATCCCCTCGTAAGCCAACCGTCCGACTCCTGGCCAGGCAAATACGGTCTCAATAACAATAGTACCGCTGAAGATAATCGCCATCTGCATACCGACAAAAGTCATGTATGGGATAAGCGCATTGCGCAGGCAGTGCTTCCACAGTACCACCGGTGTAGATACGCCTTTAATCCGGGCCAGCTTGATGAACTCACTATCCATCAGGTCTACGGTACTGGAGCGAAGCAGGCGCATTCCTGCCGCCAGAGTGGCAAAGGCCAAAGAAAAAGCAGGCAGGATATAATGGTTGAGTCCCCCCATTCTGGCTGCCGGCAGCCATTCCAGCCGAACCGCGAAAATATCCATCAACATTAGCCCTACCCAGAAAGAGGGCGCGGCTATCCCGACAACAGCAAACACCCTGGACCAGGTATCCAGAGGCGTGCCGCGATTAGCCCCGGCAAGCACCCCGAGAGGGATGGCCACACTTATGGAAAGAAGAATAGCCAGCCCGGAAAGTCGAAGAGTATTGGGCAAACGGCTCCAGAACAGCTCCGTGGTTGGCCGGCCGAATCTGATGGATTTCCCGAAATCGCCATGCAGCATACCAACAGCAAAGTCAAAGAATTGCTCATGGTAAGGACGGTCCAATCCCAGCTGTTTAATCATGTACACTCTATCCTGTTCTGTGGCATCCGCAGGTAAAAGCAGGTCAACCGGATTCCCGGTGATACGGGCTAGAATAAAGACGAGTACAATGAGAAGCAATATGGCTAGAACAGACTGCGATAACCGCTGAAATACAAAACGTCCCATCTTCTTTTACCTTACCCCAGGGCTGACCGGAAGATTAGTCAACTATTCCTTACAGTGTTTATGCCGGGTTGCCCTGAATGACTTCCTTTCCTTAGCGATTCTACTCTACTTACTCTTTGAAGGTTTACGGTTTCCAGCAATAGTAATAACTATAGCCCCAAGTATGCCATAAAGACTATCGAGTTAAGTTTGGGTAGCCGTGTTTCTAAGTATAGGGGCTGGTTGAGGTACCAGCGCTAACGTAAGAGAAAGACGAGGTTGAAGAGTCAGCATAAGGATAAGCTCTGTACAGCTAATTTGAGATACTACCGCCACCGCTTCTTTCATCTGCTGCAAGCTTGCCAACCTTCTCCCTTTATTTTTCGCGATATTTATCTAAGCTCTCTGACTTGTTTGAGGAGTAATGTTACCACAGGTGTGGGAAAATGTCAATACACGATTTTTAGGGTTCTGTTTGCTTATGGTGGAAAGTCATAATTGGTTTCTATTACTATCTACGTTGTGTTCCTCTTTCACCTTCTGGCTGTTGATGGCAGCTATCAACTGGTCAAACTTTGCGTCTAATTGCTTCCGTCTTTGTTCCTCTTTCTTGTCCGCTTTTAGTTCCTCTTTTTTCGCAAAGTAGAACTCCAAGATAACAAAAACTGCTAATATAACCAAGGCTGCGATGGAAATAGGTAAATCTTTGAGGCTAATCATCCTAATAGCCTCCCATCGGTCTTTTGCATGGTAAACATACTGTCCTTGTATGTATAGAGCATTAGAAGCAAGCGCAACCATAATAATAAGCAATGAACGCATGATAGACATAGCCATAACCTCCTAACGATTTTGTTAAGAGGATTATAAAGGTAACTATCTATTTTCATAAAGCCCCCCTTTTTATTAAATCTAGTATAACCAACCATAAGCAAACAGAACCATTTTTAGGGTTCTGTTTGCTTATGGTTGATGTTGGTAAAAACCCATCCCCTGTCCCCTTCCCTTGCGAAGGGAAGGGGAAGAAAAAAGAGAGGGGGCGAAGCCCCCTCTCTAAAATACCTTCCCCCTCACCTTTGAGGTGAGGGGGATACATGGGGGTGAGGTTGAGGAGGTCAACCAAAACCGAACAGAACCATTTTTAGGTTAACGTTCCTGTTTGATTCCATTGTCATACATTATTTCATCCACCAACCATAAGCGAACAGAATCGAGACACAGTCGCCCTTGACAATTTTGCGAAATAGTGATAGTATAAGAGTTTGCAAGTCATGCCTCTCAATGTTTCTATTTTTAAGTCTTTCCCCGAGCTACAACTCCTAAGTTGGAACTATTGCCGATTATTACAATTACGACCTTAGCCCCAAGATTCTGCGAGCGTGTTTAAGGAGTAGAGCGAGATATGGTTCTTACATCACCAACCCCGGTAGAAAAAGTAACCCCACTGATTCCTCGAAAATCCTACGCCAAGCTACCTCAGGTAATGGAGGTACCCAATCTTATCAATATCCAGCTGGAATCGTTCCGCTGGTTTCAGGAAGAAGGTCTCAGGCAATTGTTGGAGGAGATTTCCCCCATCAAGGATTTCACGGGTAACAGGCTGGAGATTAGCTTTACCGATTATGAATTCCGCGAACCTCGACACTCGGAGCAAGAATGCCGTCACGGTGACCTGACCTATTCGGCACCCCTCTATGTTAAGGCCAGGTTACTGATTAAGGCTACCGGTGAAATCACCGAAACAGACCTCTTTTTTGGCGACCTTCCTTTAATGACTACCAAAGGCACCTTTATCACCGGCGGTGCCGAGCGGGTGGTTGTCAGCCAGCTCCTTCGTTCACCCGGTGTGTACTTCATTGCCGAGGAAGACCCCACCAGTGGCCGCAGGCTATGCCGTGCCAAGCTCATCCCCAATCATGGAGCCTGGCTTGAGTTTGAGACGAGCAACCCCGATGTAATCTCCGTCAAGATAAACGGCAAGCGTAAAGTGCCGTGTAGCACACTGCTGAGAGCCATCGGCTACAGTAACGATGAAGAGCTGCTCGGCTTCTTTACCAAGGAAGACAACTCTCCCGAGCACCAGTTTATCAGGTCAACGATTGAGCGTGAACCTCAGGTGAAAGACAAGTCTGAGGCACTACTGAGCATTTACCGAAAGCTGCGCCCCGGTGACCCGGCCAACATTGAAAACGCCAAGAAACTGATCGATAACATGTTCTTTAACCCCATTCATTACGACCTGGGATCAGTGGGACGGTACAAACTCAATAAGCGCCTGGGACTCAATGTTCCGGAAAGCCAGCGGGCTTTAACCCCCGAAGATATTATCGAGATAATCAGGCATATTATTATGGTTAATAACGGTACCGATATACCGGATGATATCGACCATCTGGGCAACCGGCGTGTCCGCACCGCCGGTGAGCTGCTGCAAAACCAGTTTCGTATTGGTCTGGTACGCCTGGAGCGGGTAGCCAAAGAGCGGATGAGCACGGTTCCTCCTGAAGCCGCCACGCCTAGCGTGCTGATTAACATCCGCCCGGTAATCGCTGCTATCAGAGAATTCTTCGGCAGTTCACAGCTATCCCAGTTCATGGACCAGACCAATCCCCTGGCGGAACTCACCCATAAGCGGCGCCTATCCGCCATGGGGCCGAGAGGTCTATCCCGCGAGCGGGCCGGCTTTGAGGTGAGAGATGTCCATTTTTCCCACTATGGCCGCATCTGCCCCATTGAGACACCGGAGGGGCCTAACATCGGGCTTATTGGCTCTCTCGCCACCTACAGCCGCATCAACCGCTACGGCTTTATTGAAACACCATACCGCCGCGTCATCTCCGCGCTGAGTAATAGTGATAAGATGCTAATCGGTAAGACCGTGGCAGAGAAGGTACTTGACGATAAGGGAAGTATTATCGTGAAAGCCCGGGCGACAGTTACTCCGGAGCATATGAAAAAGCTGTCTAAACTGGCTTCGAGAAACGTCAAGACGGTACCATTTGCCTCCGGGAAGATAGTTTACCTTTCGGCTGATGAAGAAGATAAGTACGTTATTGCCCAGGCTAATGCCCCACTGGATAGCAAAGGACACTTTATTGAGGAACGGGTGGAGAGCCGGCAGCGCGGCAACTACATGCGAGAAGCCCCGGAGAAGATTGAGTTTATGGACGTCTCGCCCAAGCAGGTTTTCAGTGTCGCGACATCACTGATTCCCTTCCTTGAGCATGACGATGCCAACCGTGCCCTGATGGGTTCGAACATGCAGCGGCAGGCAGTACCGCTACTTTCCCCCCGAGCCCCACTGGTGGCCACCGGCATGGAAATCGAAGCCGCCCGGCATAGCGGGCAGGTATTATTTGCCCAAAACTCCGGGGTAGTCACCTCAGTGACAAGCTCAGATATTACGGTGACTACTAAAAATAACAAAAAAGATGTCTACCAGCTGACGAAGTTCATGCGCACTAACCAGGGGACTTGCATCAACCAGCGCCCAATCGTGAGCAAGGGTGACCGCGTTCAGGCAGGTCAGGTTCTTGTCGATAGCTCATCAATGGAACAGGGTGAGCTGGCGCTGGGGCAGAACGTGGTCGCTGCCTTTATGAGCTGGGAAGGCTATAACTTTGAGGATGCTATCATCATTAGCAGCCGTCTTGTTGAGGATGACGCCTTTACCTCCATCCACATTGAAAAATATGAGGTAGAAGCCCGCGATACCAAGCTTGGGCCGGAAGAGATTACCCGGGATATACCCAATGTCGGTGAAGAAAGCCTGCGTGAGCTAGATGAGCAGGGAGTCATCCGCATCGGGGCACAGGTAGGTCCGGATGATATACTGGTCGGTAAAATCACTCCCAAGGGAGAGACGGAGCTATCGGCGGAAGAGAAACTCTTACGGGCTATCTTCGGTGAGAAGGCCCGTGAGGTAAAAGATACCTCCCTGAGGGTGCCCCATGGCGAATGGGGCAAGGTGATTAATGTCCGAGAGTTCACCGGGGATGACCTCCCCGCCGGTGTTAACCACCTGGTACAGGTCTGGATAGCCCAGCGCAGAAGGGTATCAGTCGGGGATAAACTGGCCGGGCGTCACGGCAACAAGGGAGTTGTCTCCATTATCGCCCCGGTGGAAGATATGCCCTTCCTTCCTGATGGCACGCCGGTAGATATTATCCTCAACCCGGTAGGCGTCCCGTCACGTATGAATATCGGCCAGGTTCTGGAAACCCATCTCGGCTGGGCGGCCAAGATGCTGGGCTTCAGAGCACTCACTCCCGTTTTTGACGGTGCTAATGATGCTGCCATCGAGGATGGCCTAGCACGGGTGTGGTTAGCCCAAAAAGCCGGGGCAGCCAGCCTGGCTCCCGGCAAAGAGAAAGCCACCCTCGAATTGGAAAAGGCAAAGACGTGGGTAACAAGCCAGGGCTATGATGGAGAGAGGGCATTTAGTGATGACTACGCGGGAGAGGCACGCGACATCTGCCTGCGCCTCTGGCTCGAAGAGCTGGGTATCGTCAGTAGAGACCTCAGTCAAAAGGAACTGGAGATAGTGGTAAACCGTGTCGGTACGGAAAAGAGCCTGCCATCACCCATCATCGGTAAGGTGATGCTGCGCGATGGTCACAGCGGTGAGCCTTTCAGCCAGGCGATAACCGTAGGTATAGTTTACATGATGAAACTGAACCACCTCGTTGAGGATAAGGTTCATGCCCGCTCGACGGGGCCCTATTCACTGATTAGCCAGCAACCGCTGGGCGGCAAGGCTCAATTCGGCGGGCAGCGCTTTGGTGAAATGGAGGTATGGGCACTCGAAGCCTACGGTGCCGCCTATAACCTCCAGGAAATTCTGACCATTAAATCAGACGATGTGACCGGCCGGGCCAAAGCCTATGAGGCAATACTTAAAAACGAGGATGTCCTCCAGTCCGGTGTACCTGAGTCCTTCAAGGTTCTGGTTAAGGAACTACAGAGTTTAGGACTGGCTATCGAAGTAATCAATGAGGAGGAAAAGGTGTCACTGGAGGGAGACACGGAGAGGACACCAGAACTAGATACAGTCATTAAGACGAGCGAGGGTGCGGCAATAAGAGAGGTAGGACAGAATGTTTGAAGTTAATGATTTTGATGCCGTTCGTATTTCTTTAGCGTCGCCAGAGCAAATTAGAAGCTGGTCTTACGGTGAGGTAACCAAGCCGGAGACAATTAATTACCGTACGCTAAAGCCGGAAAGAGACGGCCTTTTCTGTGAAAGAATCTTCGGGCCGACGAAAGACTACGAATGCTTTTGCGGCAAATATAAAAGGATACGGTATAAGGGTGTTATCTGCGACAAGTGCGGTGTCGAGGTGGCGCCATCCAAGGTACGCCGGGAAAGAATGGGACACATCGAGTTGGCCTGCCCGGTGAGTCATATCTGGTTTGCCCGCGGCGTACCCAGCCGTCTGGGGCTATTGCTCGACCTCTCACCGCGCAACCTGGAGCGTGTTCTCTATTTCTCCAGCTTCATTATCACCAGTATTGATGAAGAGGCACGCCAGCAAACCATCCAGCAGCTTAACGAAAACTACACTCAAGAGGTAGAGACGCGCCAAAAAGCACTGGAAGCTAAAATCAGCGAGCTGGGGGAAGCATCGGTAGAAGAAGCGAACCAGTTGCGCCGGAGCTGGGAAACAGAAAAAGCCCAGTTTGAAGAGCAGCTCACCACGGAAGTAGAAGAGCTACAAGACCTCCGTATCCGCATGCTCCTCACCGAGAATCAATGCCAGGAGCTGAAAGAGAAATACGGCCAGGTTTTCCAGGCCGGGATGGGAGCGGAAGCTATCTACGAGCTGGTCAAAGAGGTTAACCTCAATGAACAACGCAACGAGTTACTCCAGGAGACCCGCTCCAACTCCGGACAGCGCCGCAAGAAAGCATCCAAGCAACTACAGGTCGTCGAAGCTTTCCGCCGCAGCGGCAGCAAACCGGACTGGATGATTCTCACCATTCTGCCCGTCCTGCCTCCCGACCTGCGGCCGATGGTGCAGCTCGATGGGGGCAAATTCGCCATCAGCGGCACCAATGACCTCTACCGGCGGGTTATTAACCGTAATAACCGGCTGCGCCACCTGATTGAGATAGGCGCTCCCGAGATTATCATCCGCAACGAGAAAAGGATGCTTCAGGAAGCAGTTGATTCCTTAATTGACAACGGTAGAAGGGGACAAACTCTTTCCACTACCGGTAATCACAAGCTGAAATCGCTTTCTGACATGCTACGTGGTAAACAGGGACGCTTCCGCCAGAACTTGCTGGGGAAGCGGGTTGACTACAGCGGGCGTTCGGTAATTGTCGTTGGCCCTGACCTCAAGCTCAATCAATGCGGCCTGCCCCGTCGCATGGCCCTGGAGCTATTTAAACCCTTCGTTATGCGCCGGCTGATTGAACTGGGGCTGGCCCATAATATCAAGAGCGCCCGCAGGCTGGTAGAGAAGGCCAAACCGGAGATATATGACATCCTGGAAGAGGTAGTCAAAGAGCGGCCGGTGTTGCTCAACCGGGCACCTACTTTACACCGCCTCAGCATCCAGGCTTTCGAGCCGGTGCTTATTGATGGCAGCGCCATCCAGCTTCACCCGCTGACCTGCACTGCTTTCAATGCTGATTTTGACGGCGACCAGATGGCCGTCCATCTCCCTCTTTCCAAAGCGGCCGTAAAAGAAGCCAGAGAGATGATACTCAGCATTCACAACGTGCTACTACCAAGCTGCGGCGAGCCGGTCGTCGTCCCCACCCTGGATATGGTTCTCGGCTGCTACTACCTGACGATGATTAAGCCCGGAGTCAGGGGAGAGGGCACCATCTTCGGTAGCTTCGAAGATGCCAAGCTCACTTATCAGCTTGGCATCGTTGACCTGAGAGCAGAGGTTGAGGTCCGGCACAATAGCGGGCCAAGGATGAAGACCAGTGTCGGCCGTATTATCTTCAATGAAGTCTTACCGCCAGCACTGGGCTTTCAGAATAAGGTCGTGGACAAAGCAGCCCTGAAAAAAATCGTCGCCGATTGCTCCAAGGTGCTTACTGACGAAGACCTGGCGGAGGTGCTGGATAATATCAAACGGCTCGGTTTCCGGTATGCCACCGAATCCGGCACGACCATTGCCATGAGTGATATCAAGGTCCCGGAGAAAAAAGCCAAGCTGCTTGCAGAGGCAGAGGCTCAGACAGCCACTATCGAAAGCCAATTTCACCGCGGCTTGATAGATGAGGAAGAAAGATATACCGGTGTGGTTAATGTCTGGAACGAAACTACGGATAAGATTACCAAGGCCATTTCTGAGAGTCTTGACCGCTATGGCGGTATTTATATGATGGCCACCTCCGGGGCGAAGGGCAATATTTCCCAAATCAGACAGATGGCAGGCATGCGTGGCTTGATGACCAACCCCTCCGGCCGAATCATCGATTTCCCCATCAAGTCCAGCTTCCGCGAGGGGTTGAGTGTCCTTGAGTACTTCATCTCGACTCACGGTGCCCGGAAAGGCCTGGCGGACACGGCCTTGCGGACATCGGAAAGCGGCTATCTTACCCGGCGCCTTGTCGATGCGACTCACGATGCCATTGTCCTCGAGGAGGACTGCGGCACTCTCGACGGTGCCTGGATATCTGAACCAACGGAAAAGACGCTGCTCCCATCTCTTACGGAGCGAGCCGTTGGCCGTTACGCCGCCAGTCAGATTGTTCACCCGAAAAACGGGAGGGTTATTATTGCCCGTAACGAGGAAATCACCGAAGCGAAGGCCGGTGAAGTTACCGCGGCGGGCATAACCAAAGTTCACGTCCGCTCTCCGCTTAACTGCCAATCCCGGCGGGGAATCTGCCAGCTCTGCTATGGCCGTGACCTTGCCCGTGGGCATCTCATCGACCTCAATACGGCGGTAGGTATCATCGCTGCCCAGAGTATCGGCGAGCCGGGTACTCAGCTAACTTTGCGCACCTTCCATACCGGTGGTGTGGTCGGGCTTGACATTACCAGCGGTCTGCCCCGGGTAGAAGAGCTCTTCGAGGCCAGACCCCCCAAGAATCCGGCCATTATCTCTGACCTGAATGGTGTGGCCGAAGTGCTCCATGGCGACGAGGGAACCGGTATCAAAATCACCAGTGCTGAGACATTCCGCCAGGAATACTCTTTCCCCTCGGATTTCAAGGTTATGGTGAGCAATGGTCAATGGGTAGACAGTGGTGCCCTGCTTGCCATTCCGCCGGCTCCGGTAGCGGAAACACCGGCGGAATCCCCGGCGGTAGCCGGTGAGGCCAGGACGGTTACGGCTGACGTTGCCGGTCAGGTAACGTTAGAAAACGGACAGCTCTTCATCGTCTACGAAGAGAAAGAAGAGCGAGAATTTATGGTGCCGGCGGGCACCCATATCCGTGTTCAGACTGGCGATACGGTCAAGGCAGGACAGCAGCTTACCGATGGCCCGATTAATCCCCAGGAAATACTCCAGATTCTGGGCCGGGGGGCTGTCGAGCAATACCTGGTAGATGAAGTACAGAGAGTCTACCGTTCCCAGGGAGTCAACATCAACGATAAACATATTGAAATCATCGTTCACCAGATGCTGGCCAAAGTCCGCATCGACTCTGCGGGTGATACGGATATCGTCCCCGGAGAACTGCTCGACCGCTTCCAGTATGAGGAGATGAATGCCGAGGTGCTGGCCGAAGGTGGCGAACCGGCCACCGCCCACACCGTACTGCTGGGAATCACCAGAACGTCATTAAGCACCAATAGTTGGCTGGCTGCCGCCTCCTTCCAGGAAACCACCAAAGTGCTGACGGATGCCGCCGTCAAGGGCGCCACCGATAGGCTGATAGGGCTGAAGGAGAATGTCATTATCGGCAGACTGATTCCGGCCCGCTGTCCAGCCTCCCTCGTAGTACCGTCTTTGCCCCCCGGAGATGAAGCCAGGGAGCTTAGCGGTGTTGCTGCCAACGTAGCGACCAGCGCGAGTGATGAGAAAGAAACACTATAGCTGACGCTTCGGGGATTACTGGCGCATATTTCATTAAAAAAGAATCACCCTGGACTAGTCCAGGGTGATTCTTTTTTCCTGTTCATACTGATGTGGTATAATCACAGCGTCACCAGAATATGGAGTGAGGCGTCGCGAAGATAGACCGTATTATTTCGGGTAAACCCGGCACTGAAGACACGCCGCTTGATGCCAGTCTACGGCCGCGCTGTCTGGCTGATTTTATCGGCCAGGACAAGGTTAAGCCAAACTTGAGCATCGCCATTGCTGCCGCCAAGGGGCGTGGTGAGCCATTGGACCATATTCTCCTTTACGGCCCGCCCGGCCTGGGTAAGACGACACTGGCCTGTATCATCGCCGCCGAAATGGGAGTAAACATCAGAATCACCTCCGGCCCGGCCATCGAGCGGAGCGGCGACCTGGCAGCTATCCTGACCAACCTCCGCAGTCAGGATATACTCTTCATCGATGAAATCCACCGGCTTAGCCGGGTGGTGGAAGAAGTGTTATATCCGGCGATGGAAGACTTCGCCCTCGACCTTGTTATCGGTAAAGGACCCGGTGCCAAGAGCCTGCGGCTCAACCTGCCAGCCTTCACCCTGCTCGGGGCGACTACCCGTTTTGCCCTGCTCAGCCCGCCTCTCCGTGACCGTTTCGGGGTAGTTCACCGCCTTGATTTTTATGACACCGCATCCCTGGAGACAATCCTGAAACGTTCCGCTCGTATTCTCGGGGTAAAGGCAGAGGATGAAGGCCTTCAAGAAATCGCCCGCCGTGCCCGGGGCACACCCCGTGTGGCGAACCGTTTGCTCAAGCGGGTCAGGGACTACGCCCAGGTCATCGCCGGCGGCGTCATTACCCGGTCGGTAGCCGTCGAGGCCTTAGCCAAACTCGAGATTGACCCGCTCGGTCTCGATGATATAGACCATAAGGTGCTGCACACCATCATCGATAAGTTCAACGGTGGCCCGGTAGGGCTGGAGACAATCTCTGCCTCAATCAGCGAGGAGGCAGATACCATCATGGACGTCTACGAACCTTACCTGTTGCAACTGGGCTTTCTGGATAGAACCCCGCGGGGTCGCATGGCCACACCACTGGCCTATCAGCATCTTGGCCTGCCCTATAACAAGGAAAAGCCCGCCCAGCCAGGACTGTGGTCGTAGTTACAAGCCGGTTCTATGCGCTATCGAGGTTAGCATGGCAAAGTTTCTAAACACATCAAAAGCTTCTGCAGAAATAGAGGAAATAATAAGCAAGACTAAAAGCAAGGTGGTTTTAATATCCCCTTACATTAAGATTCCAGAACTCCTGCTTGCACGCCTAAAATGGATTGATGGAAAAGGCATTAAAATAGTAGTAGTTTGTAGAAAAGGTGACTTGAAACCCGATGTAAGAAGTGACCTCAAGCAACTAAAGAATCTGGAACTTCGCTTTGATGATAACCTACATGCCAAGTGTTTCTATAATGAAGAATCGATGGTAATTGGCTCCTTGAATTTGTATGACTATTCTCAACAGAATAATAGAGAGATGGGAATATTACTTAGCTTAAAAGATGACCACAATGTTTTTAATGAGGCTCGTAATGAAGCAGAGTTCATAGTTAGCAACGCGGAGAAAGACAAGTTAATAATAAGAAGTGTTTTTAGTGAAGTAGTGAAGGGGGCCAAGTCGATACTCGATTCGGCAACAGAAGACAATTCAAGTAAAACCAGACAAAAAGGCTATTGCATACGATGTGGAGGGGCTATCCCTCTCGATACTAACCCACCTTTCAGGCCGTTCTGCCATAACTGCTATTTGGAATGGGCAGAATGGGAAAACCCTAGTTACGAAGAGCAGTTTTGCCACCAATGTGGTAAACCAGAGTCGACGACAATGAATAGACCTTTTTGCCACTCTTGCTACCAGTCCCTGAGATAAGGGTACTTGATGAACGAACAGAGATATGGACAAAATAAAAAAAGGGGAGACTCCGGAGTCTCCCCTTTTTTTACTACTTACCTGTCTCTGGCAAACTACCTGTTTCGTGGGAGTTTTTTCATCATGCCTCCCCTCATCATCTCCGGCCCTACCTGCCGACCGCGCAGGCCGGGAGCACCAAAGGCACCCGGGAAGAGTTTGTCTACCGCGGCCGGCCTGGTCTGCCACCATGTCTTAATCTGAGTGGCTTCTTCTGCCGTGATACGCCCCTTCTCCACTGCTTTATCAAGAAAGCGGCCAAGTGCTTCGTCTCTTAGCTCGACCTTTACCTCTTTCATGGCAGTGGTGAGCTTATCTTCGGGAATCCCCAGCTTCCCGGCGAGCCGGTTTTGAAGCGTCTTCGGTGGCGCTGCCGTCTGGTTATCACTGGCGGCCATCACCGTGGCGGTACCCGCCACCACCAGAAGGACTACCGCCACCAATACAGATACTAGAACCTTTGCTTTTTTCGACACTTTTATTCACCTCCTTGAATTCTTTCTAGCGTTAACTTACTTACACCCGGCAATACTCTCCTCTCATCCCCTCTCTATCTCAGGATGGCATAGACTACCTGGACGCTGAGGTTAATCTCCATCTCGCCAGGGCTGATTCGTGTCTCTACCGAGTCAGCAGCTTTACCTGGCGCTATGCCGATGGGATAGATGGGTGAAGGAATATATCCACTCTCTGAAATGTAAGTCGGCTTGCCCAGTGTCACCCCACCAAGACTGGCCAGTTGCCTGGCGGTGGCACTGGCATCAGCCATCGCCTTCTGGCGGGCTTGCTCCTGGTAGCGCGATGGGTCATCAATGGAAAAGACGATGCTATCAATACGGGTGAGGTCGCCACCAGCCACTGCTACCGCGTCAATGATGACTCCCGCCTTTTTCAAGTCTCTTATCCTGGCAGCGACAATATTGGACACTCTGTAACCGATGACAATCTCCAGTTGTTTGTCATTATCCCATCTTGTTACCCTCTGGATATTAAAGGTCTGCGTCTGGATGTCTTTATCGGCCACCCCGTTACTGGTCAAGGCAGTCATCACCCTGTCCATTGCCTCAGCTGCCTTTTTTTGAGCTTCAGCCACGGTGCCCTGCTGGGATTCGATGCCTAACCTCATCGTCACAATATCAGGCACCGCCGTTACTTTCCCCTGACCATTGACCCAGATACCTTCTTGCTGGCTGCCTAAAGTTATTCCCCTCACCTCTGCCGCTACACCACCATTGCTACACCCGGCAATACTAAGGCTGGCCAGTATCAGCACCACACCTGCAACCAGGAACAATATCTTCTTCATCAACCACTCCTTTCATTTGAAGCTACTTACATGATGTATAACGAACAAATCACCAGTTGGTTAGCATTAAACGAGGGATATTCTGGCAAATTATACTTTCGGGATTGTTTAAATAACCTCTCACATTTTATCCCTATCCCCTTCGTAAGGGGAAGGGGAAATAAACTACCCCGATTTCCTTACTCTGACCTGAGGGCCTGGATGGGGTCGAGACGGGAGGCATTCCAGGCAGGATAAAACCCGAAGAACAGGCCGATACCCACGGAGACGGAAACCGCGAGGATAACAATGTCAGGTGAGACCACCGTCGTCATTACGCCCGTGTAGTTAATTGCCAGGGAAATCCCCCAGCCGATGATAACCCCGATGATACCGCCGCTAAATGTCAGAAAAGCCGCTTCGATAAGGAACTGTCCCCAGATATCCTGCTCCCTGGCTCCCAGAGCCTTGCGGATGCCTATCTCCCTGGTTCTTTCCAGCACTGAGACCAGCATGATGTTCATCACGCCGATGCCGCCTACCAGCAATGATATAGCCGCGATGGCACCCAGAAGCAAAGTCATCGTATTCATTGTCTGGTTCAAAGCACCAGCTATCTCCTCCAGGGAAATCACCCTAAAGTCACTATCCGCGTCGGGGGTAAGCTGATGGCGGTCACGGAGCAGGGTGGTGATAGCATCACCAACGTAAGTTGTCTGCTGCTGGTCACTTACCGTCAAAGCGATAGACGATACCACATGCTCTCCTTTGCTGGTGATGGTGCGGGCAACCATCTGCTGTAAAGTAGTTAACGGAACCAGGATGATATCATCGGATGAAGATATCGTCACTCCTTTACTCTGGAGAACGCCGATAACAGTGAAAATATTGCTGCCCATTCTTATCTGCTGCCCGATAGGGTCATCGTCGCCAAAAAGTGTCTGCTTTACATTTGAGCCAAGCACTGCCACTTTCATTGCCTGCTGATAATAATATTCCGAGATAAAATCACCTTCAGCAGTCTGCAGGTTGTAAACCTGCACGTATTCTGGAGTAACGCCGGTAACCCTGGAATTGAGGTTATTGCTATTGACGATTACCTGGAGCGAAGATGAATACGATGGAGCTATTGCCGACAAATAGGGCACTTCCTGGGATATTGCCTCAGCGTCTTCCAGGGTAAGAGTCTGAGAGCTGCCGAAACCCCCGCGGACTCCGCCCGCACCCGTCGAGGAGCCGGGACTGATGGTAATCAGGTTCGACCCGAGTCCCTGGATACGGGAAAGGATGGATGACTCCGCCCCTCTGCCGATAGACATCAGGGCGATGACCGCCGCCACGCCAATTACGATACCAAGCATCGTCAGAAAGCTGCGCAGCTTGTGCGTGGCAACACCCAGCCAGACCGTGGCAAACATGCCAAGCCATTTTTTCACGCGTCTTTCTCCGCGACAACCTCGCCATCCTTGATGTGAATGATGCGCTGGCAATAGCGGGCAATATTAATATCATGGGTGACAATGAGCGAGGTAATTGCCTTCTCAGCGTGTAACGACACGAGGATAGACATTACCTCCTGGCCGGAATGGCTATCCAGCTGGCCGGTAGGTTCATCCGCCAGAAACAGCGGGGGGTTCTTGACCAAAGCCCGGGCGATAGCTACCCGCTGTTGCTCTCCTCCCGAAAGCTCAATGGGACGGTGATTGACCCGCTCGGCGAGGCCTACTTTAGCCAGTGCCTCGATGGCAAGCCGGCGGTCTGCCCCACCGGCGTAGGTCATCCCCAGTTCCACGTTGGCCAGTGCCGTCAGCCGGGACAGCAGGTTGAAAGTCTGGAAGATAAAGCCAATCTTCTGTGCCCTGATACCAGCCAGCTCACTACTCTTCAGGCTACTAACCTCCTTATCTTCGAGATAATAGCTACCAGAGGTGGGCTTATCCAGGCATCCGATGAGATTGAGCAGCGTGGTCTTGCCTGAGCCGGAAGCTCCCATCAATGCCACCAGCTCACCCTGTTTGATGGTCAGGGTTATGCCTTTGAGCACCGTCAGGTCTCTTTTACCAATGTGGTAGACCTTGGTAATATCCTGCAGCCTGATCATCCTTACCTGCCACCCATCCCCGGGACAAAGAATTGCTGCGGTCTCGGTGTCGAATTGGTCGCGGTAGTACTGGTGGTTGACTGTGGAATCAATACTTGTTCCCCTTCACTGAGGCCATCGGTTACTTCGGTATTTTGCAGGTCGTTGATGCCAATTTTTATGGTACGGGCCTCGGTAATACCGGCTTTGATAACGGTAACCGTGGTGGTGCTGCCCTTGCGGGTGATGGCGCGGTTGGCTACAAGCAGCACGTTATTCCTCTGCTCCACGAGTATACTAACCGAGACAGTCAGACCATCTCTGAGCTGCATGTTTTGAGTGATAAGACCTGGCATCGACTGGGTATCCTGGCCAGGACGAGCCTGTCCGCTGGCTCCGGACAATCCCGCTGAGAAACGGCGCTGCCCACTCTGGTTTGATGTTGCCCGGCTAGCCTCGCCTGAACCGATTTGTCCACCCGTCCCTGACGTCCCCGGCGAAAATCGCTGTTGCCCGGTTTGGTTCGCTGTTGCCTGGCTACCCTGGCCTGAGCGAACCTGGCCACTGGCCCCGGGTAAACCGGGAAGTCCGAACCGGGGTGGAGTAACATCGGCCACCACAGCGTAGCTCACCACTCCGGACTGGACCGTGGCCGTGGGCGAGATGCTGGTAATCCTGCCTGGAAGACTGAGTGCCGGTAACGCCGTCAGCTGCACCGTGACATTACTTCCTGAGCCTACCTTATAGATATCCATCTCACTGACAATAAAATCGGCTTCGAACTTACTGGAATCGGCAACCTGCACCGCCACCGTCCCTTTTTTCACTTCCTGACCACCAGCGACACTGACCTTGGTAACAAATCCATCAAAGGGTGCTTTAATCGTCGGGCTGAGAGCATTCGCTTCATCCAAATCGCTCTGGGCATCCTTGACCGCTTGCTCGGCATCCGCCTTGTCTTGCCGGGCATTAGCCAGGGCTAGCCTGGCATCGTCAATGGCGATTTGAGCGTCCCCAAGTTGCATCTGGCTTTGCTCAACCTGGAGCTGGCCTTTGGCCACCTGTAGCGCCGCATCACTTGATGATGCCGCCGTACTGCCGTACTGTTTCAATAGCTGTTTCAAATCATCCTGGGCTTTAGCCAGTCTATCCTGCCAGAAGAGCACCGTCTGCAAACCCCCTGCTCCCCCCTGGTCAGCAATAGCGACACTCAGTTGAAATTTAGCCGTATCGATAGCGTCATATGCTGGTTTCAAATCGGCTATTTTCGTCAGATTATTTTGTACCGTTTGCAGGTCAAGCTGCGCCTGCCGCAGCGCCAGTTCCTTGGTAGTAACCAGGCGCTCCGCCTTGACCAGACTGCTTGTCCTGGTCGCCAGATTGCGCTGAGCCGTGACTAACGCCTTCTGCAATGACTCAAGCTGCTTATTCCACGCGGTGGTATCCAGTGTCGCCAGTAGCTCTCCCTGTTGCACCGAGTCACCGGTTGCTACCAGCACCTGAGCCACCGTGCCGGCCATCTCAAAAGCAAGGTCTTCCTTATCGGAGAGCTTCAGGTTGCCGCTGGCGGTGATATTAACCTTGATATTACCGGTCTTGACCGTAGTCACCTGGTTGTTAGAGGCAGTGGCGCTCGTTTTGGCAGCACCACAACCGCTTAGCGAAAAAGGAATCAGAGATATCATTAAAATAGCCAGTGCTATCCTGTGGAATCTGCTCACATTTCTACCTCTAATCAAAAGACCTAAGGGCTTTTTCATAGCCTGATTCAGAGAGGTCAAGGGCACGCCGCAGCGCCGGCCGGACTGAGGGCGGAGCGGTCTTGAGCAGGTCACGGAGATGCTCGGGATTATTACGCGCATATTGAGCGATGGCTGCCTTAAGTCGTGCCCGATGGTCAGGCTTATCATCCGTTTCCTTTTCATATTCCGGTGACTTGAGTCGTGGCAGCTCATCTTCCACTGTCGAAGGTGCAGGGACCGGGGATGGCACTGGTACCGGTGTTGGTGCCGGCGTTGGTGATGGTACTGGTGGCGATGGTGCTGTCATTGTGGCTACATCAGCGAGGGCCACCGGTGTTGAAGCCAGCTCGGCGATATTCTCCAGGTAGTTATCCATGCGGCGGGCGGCCCGCTCTATCTTCTCCGGCTTGTTTTTCCCGGCCATCCGGGTCATCTCCTGTACTCTTTTATCCGCCATTTCAGCGTAAAGACCGGCCTTGTCCAGCGCGGAGCGGGAGAAAGTTAGCTTCACCTGCTCGGTAGCCAGCTTCACCGGATAGAGAGGCTGGTCAGGCATACTGCCACCGGCGGCAAAGACGGTGCCACTACCCATCAGCAAGATGGCAAGAATAATGGCGGTTGCCGTTACCCAGCTGGACTGCCAGCGCCAGACAAAGAAAGAGCGACTCTTTTTTAGCTGCGCCGGCATTGCCGCATAGAGTTGCTGCCTGGCTTGTTCTCTGAACTCAGCACGGGGCTGGATAGCCACCGCTTTCTTCGTCGCCAGAGCTACTTCAAGCAGTGGTTTAAGCTCTTCAGCCTGCTGGGGAAAACTGGTCAGACACTGCTCCAAGGTCTCGCCCTTAACTAGCAAACGCTCCAGACATTCATCCAGGATATTATCAAATTCTTTCGAGTTATTCATTTTTATCCGCAACTAGTATCTGACGTAGTGCCACGATAGCACTGTGTTGCAGCGCCTTTATCGCTCCCTGGCTCTTGCCCATCATGCCGGCGACCTCTGCGATAGACAGCTCACTGGCGAAACGCAAGGAAATTACTTCTTGCTGGGCCTGGCTCAACCGCCGGGTGGCCGATAATATCTGCTCCGAATCTATTTTCTGCTCAACGAGCGTCTCCAGACTACGTCCCGGGCTAACCGGAGAGTCATCAAGGGGAGTCATCATTTGTTTCCCCTTCCTTCGCAAATAGTCGACCACCTGGTTGTGGGCAATACGGAACAGCCAGGCCGCCACCGGCGTGCCTTTCCAATTAAAGGAAGAAATCGACCGCAGGGCATTAAGAAAGACCTGCTGCGTCATATCCTCCGCCTCTGCTCTATCGCCTATCCTGAGAACCACATAACGATAGACGCGATTGAAGTGTGCCTCGTACAACCGGGCGAAAGCCTGCTGGTCTCCCTGGCTCGCCCGCCGGACGAGGTCTCCCTCATCTTGCACCTGATAACCCCCGTTAGCCAGACGTCAGGCCATCAACTCACATCTTGGTCTGGTCACCGTGGTATTAGCCTGTGCATATAGTATAACGAAGCAAAAGATGAAAAGATAGCCTTAGGAATTGGTATCAGTAACCTATCCTCCTGACCCCCTTTCCTTGGTAAGGAAAGGGGGTGTTCAGTAGAAGAGAGGGGGCTATGCCCCCTCTCTTTAAATCTCTTCCCCTTCTCCTCTTCAGGAGAAGGGGATAAAGGGGATGAGGTTTGCCAGCAATCTATCACCGTAGACAGATACTATTGATGGTCTTTGCTATCTCTCTTGCGCAATGTGCTACAATGTTAAGATAGTATCACGGTAGGCGCTGTTGCCGGAGGTAAACACTTGGCCTGCTATGTACGCCTGATGGGGAAAGATGATGTTGCTCCGGTCACTCAGATTGACCGGGAAGCCTTCCCCACGCAATGGCCACCAGCTAACTATCAGCACGAACTGCAAAATGGGCTGGCCTGCTACGTTGTCGCCTGCGATGATGCGAAAACAGTTAATGAGCCGCACCGGAAGGAGGCCTCAGCCAGGGACTCGACCGGCTGGACAGCCCGGGTGAGGCACTTTTTCAACAGCGGTGAGGGAACTACGCCGACAGACCGCCACTATATCGTTGGTTTCGTCGGCTTCTGGGTGATGGCGGACGAGGCTCACATCACCAGTATCGCCGTACGGGAGAGCTACCGCCGGAAAGGAATCGGTGAGCTACTACTCATCCCTGTCATCGAGCTCGCCAGAGAGATGAAGGTAGATTTCGTCACCCTGGAAGTTCGACTTTCCAACACGGTGGCCCAGAATCTCTATAACAAGTATGGGTTCAACCAGGTAGGAATACGCCGCCGCTACTATACGGATAACGGTGAGGACGGATTGATAATGTCCACCGAAAACATCAGGTCAGCCAGTTTTGAGGGACGCCTCCAGCAGCTAAAGCAAGCCTTTTTACAAAAGCGGGGGGCTAGTGTCAGCTATGCCGCTCCGCCGGGCAAGAGCTAGTTTATTGTTTGTCACCTCACCTCCCGTCTTGAATAGGTAAAGGGTTAGGTAAGTTGTCACTGCGAAGAGAGCGCAGGCGAAGCAATGACAACACAATCATATGGGAGACTTACCGCATTGGGTTCTGTCCGGTTTTGGTTGACCTCCTCACCTCACCCCCTGTATCCCCCTCTCC